>ERZ773066.140-NODE-140-length-40652-cov-5.514619_pt1 | contig 40652 bp, 58 predicted proteins | sample MGYA00580573_ERZ773066 | MGnify/ENA primary metagenome ERZ773066 (study PRJEB29015, sample SAMEA2738128) | human oral metagenome | biome: human oral; feature: human-associated habitat; material: saliva | place: China | collected 2203 ... | reverse complement strand
GATAACAAATGACTTACAGAATATGCTTTATCAACATTCAGAAAATACATAAATGTATTTCCACCTTTAATTACATACCCTATATGTCTAAACAGTTCTCTGATGAAAGACTCCCAACAATTAACACTTTTAGTAAATAAGTCATCATCAAAACTTTCTCTTGTCATAGCAATTATCTTTGCTTTGTATTCCCAGTATAACTTATCACCAATCAACCCTTCATGTGTAGATTGTTTCAATGACTGAACTACTCTATCACCACATTTAAGATTTTGTGCTTCAACCCACTTTAACCCACCATCAGTTAAAACCCTAAACCTATGTACAGGCGATGTTTCAATAGGAATACCTCCTATATAAATGATATATGAATTCTTAACACCTTCATCATGTACAGCTACTAATTCACACATACCAAATTCTGACTGCACCATCAAACCACTATGTACACCAATAGTATATATCTCTTTCATTGTTAAAAGACCTCTATTAGTATACACACGTTCATTCTCAGACACACATTTATATTGAGAGGTAAACCCTGCAATCGTAGAAACAGTCCCTGGACTCATACCACCAATCTTATCATCAATTTCAGGTATACCAGTAATTAACCCTACAGGACGCTCTTTCTTTAAGTTATATTCTTCTTTAGAATTAATCTCTATCTCTATGTCTTTTGCTTTATTTCTATTAGACAAAGAAGTTAGCTTTGTAAATTCCTGTGCAATCTCATCAGTAATACCTGTATCTTTTACTTTTTGATTGAGTGTATCAAGTCTCTCTGAAATATATTTATTAACCCTTCTATCAATTAGGTTAAAAATATATACACGAAAATCATTAATACCAATCTCTACAGCATTATCAAACTCATGCTCTAATGAAAACTCATCACTAAACACCTTAATAAACAAATCTTTACTGGGTGTCTCACCACTAGATTCAAAAGAGCTAATAATATAATCTAAAAACTTACGTTCAACATCAGATAAAACAGAATCTATTTTATAATTCTTCTTATAATTATCTGCCTCTTCCTCAAATAATTTAAGATAATCAATATAATAAGGGTCATCCTTACTAAAACTAGAATAAATAATATTTCTCATTTTATTAACAACACCCCTTAATACATATCAGATAAATTACTATTACTTACTTCTCTACATTTAATAGATGTCTTAGCACTCTTACTATTAGTATTGTTTTTACTATCTATAGCATTAGACAATAAACCACTATACTCTTTGTTTAAATCTACAACAACAAACTCATCATTAGAATTAAACAAATCATAAATAGATTTATATCCCTCTCTATCTAACATATCAGATACAAATCCATTAAAGAATATCCAATTCCTCTTACTATGACTTAACATACATCTAGATGTAATCACACTGCCAACTACACTAGCATTTTTTGTAGGAATCATTTCTCGATTAATAAACAAACACAATACATCTTGCGTAATATCCTGTAAAGAAAACATTTTATCATCATCTAAAATATTAGTATTCTCACTACCCCTATTCCCCCAAAAAATATCATGTAACATCATCATCGAACAGTAGTAATAAGATTGTAGTGTATCATACCTACTAAACAAAGACAAGAATATCTCTTTATGAATATCTTTACTACCAATAAACAAGATAGATTTATTTTCATCTACTTTAACTGTTTTTGATATTGTATCTAACAGCTTACCATACTTAACCTTATCCCTCATAAACTCATCTTTATTGACAAATTGTTTATAATGCAAGATAAAGTTTTTAGTGTGGAAGTTTTTATCATAGATAACTCTTCCCATAGTAATCTCCTTTATAATAAAAAGTGTTTGTATTTTTATTATAACACAAACACTTCATTACTGTATAATTTAATCAATCCAACGGATAGTAGGCTCACCTTTATAACCTTTTACCCACACAAACCAACAGTAACATACATTACTAATCCCTAAAGAACGATTATCGTTCTGATACACATTGGCTCTTCGTCTAAACACATACATATGAGTTAAAGGATATTTCTCAAACAAATCCCTTCTCTTTAGAGATTCTAAAAACTGTATTTTAAGTAATGCACATAGTTTAGAACCATCTTTCATGTATTGTAAAGCATGGACAATATGCTCCTTGGCAAAAGCATAAGGTGGATTCATTACCACATCACCCTCTAACTCATCCTTACAAGAAAAGAAATCTTTCTGATATCCATACCCTCTATCAGCTATATCAAAAGCATCAACTTCATACCCATCATGTTTTAACACCTCTGCTATATTACCATTACCACAACTAGGCTCTGTGATATGATGATTTAACTTCTCATATCGTAACAAATCAAATACTGCTTGCGGGTCTGTACTATAGAAATCATTTTCTTTATCTTTAACCCTTGTTTGATTTTTAGGTATCCCTAGTCTGCGCATTGTAACATCTCCTTAGTATACTTCTACAACTAACCCATCTAAATAAGCATACCCTTTACGGATATCTTTAGCTTTTACCGTTTCATGACAATTAACAACCACTAACTCATTTTCATCTAAATAATATTTCCTAACAGTATCATTAAGTGTCTGTAAAACTATAACTACCATACTACCATACTAATCAAATAACACACATAAGAACATAACAATAATACATATACAAAAAATCAACGAAAATTGTATAAACTCTCTTATATTAGACTTTGTGATGATATCCTTATCCTTAGCTAAACATATAAATATTCTAGTGAAAACATTAATAAACAGTAATGCAGTTAGTATACATAAAGCATAACTCAAATATAAAAGCAACTAACCACACCCCTAAACCTTTAAACACAATGAAACAACAAAACACAAAAGAGAGATACCATATACTGACTTTGTATACCTATACATCAATTTTCTAGTATCTTCACTAAACTTATAATAACAATTAAATGTAAATACAGTCATTGACATAGCAATAACATACAACACAAAAAATAATACAAACAAAATAGTAGAACTATCCATTATGAAATACCTCTTCCAATGTATCTTTATTATTAGTAATGATAATATTTCTAGTTAGTTGAAAATTTAATATATCAATAGTTAAAGAGCTATCATTAACTAACTTAACCATATCACATAATTCATCATCACTCAACTCTTCAATTTTATTTAGAATATCTATAGCAACGTGCATCTTATGTTCTAATGTATCAATAACATCTACTAATTTATCTTTATTATTCATCGTCTCCACTATCTTTACCACTACTACCATCTCTATCTAAATACACAAACATACATGATGTAAAAGTTACAAGTACGCACCATAAGGCAATAAGTATAAACTTTAAAAATTCATCCTCTATAAACATAATAATAGGTAACACACTTAAAAATAAAATCATCACCATACATATCACACACCCTTAACTAATCGTATATCAGTATTATGCCCACAAGTATATCTATTATCCATTAAAGGCATTTTTGCTTTATTTGTATCATCAACATCTACATATACAAATCTATTATAATACTTAATGATAACAAATGTATACCTATCAGTATTAATGAATTGAACTCTATCTCCAACAAATAATAAGTTATAATCAACATCAGTTATACCAGTAGACTGTCTAATCGTATTTACATCTATCTCAACCCTACTAACACTTGCTTCCTTATGTAAAGTAGCCTCATTGACTACTAGAATATAATCTTTTCTCTCTTGTTGATTAAATAAACCTAATGAACTCACATACCCATAATAAAAACCCATATACTCATGTCCATCTTTACCCTTAGCTTTAATGAGATATGGTTGCGTAATATGATTTGTATCTATATGAGTATCACAAACACTATTCACATTGTAATAAGACTCCATCATCTATCTCCCTATAGTTACCACTTCTAATAGAATTGAGTTTATTAAATGAATACACAGTATAAGTGATACCACAATCTGTCTTAACAATATAGACATTAAATAGTAATGCATATACAAAATTTGCATTAACTCGTAAATAATACAAACAATAACAAATAAATATAAATACTAAAATAGCACAAACTACATGACTCTCAACAGTAAAGATACTTAGTGGTAATACCATCCTACCCATAAAATCAATGATGTATAAAGAATAGTCCTTATTCTTTTCAACACCAACCACTTTATAATAAGATATATCATCACTATCTCTATTTTTCCTAAACAATAATATTGCTATAATAATATTCACTAACAACAAAAATATACTGATACCAAACACTGCTATAAACATGATATTATCCACCTATTTTCTTCATAAACTCTTTATCTTGCTTCATTTTAAAATAGAAATCCCTAGCATCTTTTACTTCTTTCTTACGTTTTACCATATCCCCTAACAAAATAGAGAATACAATAAAAGCTAGAATCCATAGTACAATCATCTTATTCCTCCTTATACAAGATAACAGAACTTAATGGAGAAACACTAACATCAATTTGTGTATATTCATCATGAAATATAATAAGTTTTGTATTCCCCAAACCTACATTATATAAACACTCTTTAAAACTTTCCTCATTATGCTGTTTTGTTGCAAAACAATATGTTTTACCGCCATTAATTATTTTAACGATTAACATTTTAATCACTCCTCACTAATAATAACACTTACTTCGTGATTCATAGCCTTCTCTATACTCTTAATTAATATATCTTCAGCTATTTTAACAGGAAATCTATCTTTACTTAGTTTTACTATATTATAACTATCATCAAAAGAAGCCTCTAATGAACCTCTGTCACCACTATCAATAAACATAACATTTTTTGCCACAACTCTTGATGTAACACCATACACATTATTAAATGTATTATTATCAATAATTCGTAACAAATCTTGTAATGTACTCATAATAACCACCTATAAAGGATATTTGTCTGCATTAACAATAAACACATCGATAAAAGATACTATTGCTAACACAATACCGATAGCGTAATACAATTTAGTAGGTCTGTAATTGTTTACAAACAAAACAATCACACTTAAAACCCATAGTACAAGTAACATTGTTGAAAATCCTGTTAACATCATTTCTATCTCCTTTGATTTAAATACCATATCTACCTCACTTATAGTATACCACATATCTATCATTATTGTAAAGTTTTGTTAAGTTATACAACAAAATAAGAGGGTAGATTATCTACCCTCTTATCACTATTTCATATACAACTCTTCTTTATCATTAAGCAACTCTCGACACACCACCTGAAAGAACTCCTCACCACTAATCTTTTCACCATTATCAGTTACCATATAATATGTACCATCTTTATGAGCGATATACTCAATCCCTAAATATCTCATCACCTTATAAACACTTATATTAAACTGACTCAACAACACCACTCCCTACTATTCAAATAAAAACATAACTGTATTTACAATAGAAACCACTACTACAAAGATAATAGATACAATAATAGAAACTTTGGTATATATCTTACAAAATACATCTAATTTATATGTCTTACTAATACCACACACAACACTCAACATCATAATAATAAACACATAGATAGATATACCTAAAATCGAATATACACCATAAGCATAACTTAATATAGCATTAACACCATCCATATCACACCTAGTCAATCAAGTAATATAATAAAGGTAACTTGTCAATCGTACCGGCATTATAGAAGAAACGATGTAAAGGCTTAGTGATAACCTGACACTTACTACCATCTGTAGAATAAACTTTCATCGTATCATCTTTTAAAACAATATAATCATATCCATTAAGCATAAACTCCCTAGACAATACCCTAGCTATATATTTGACATCAACTACTTCATTACTATGACTAACTGATACTTTAACACCATCGTCAACATTAACACCCAAAGAATCCATCAACTCTTTCATATTACTACCCTCGTTGACCTTACTCTTTTTATACCCCTTAGCATGACCCATAACAAACTCTAACAACTCATCAATATCATCACAAAATGAATCTACAACCAAGTTATCATACAACTTAGCAACCTCACCTACCATATAGGTAATATCTTTAATTGCAGTCTTAAAAGAGTAGATATCAATATTTTTATTGAATAATTTCCATTCAGTACTCTCAAAGTATAATAACAACCCATACAGATAATAAAAGTCGGACTGATTAAACTCTGCGGACTTTACACTTGTACTGCCATCTATAAACGTATAGAATAACTCCATATTATAGTTAAAGTCTGACATATTGTATCGTAACTCTAAGCTATCAATCTCTTTAGTAACACCCATTAAAGTGCTATCTACAATCTTTAACAAGGTAATAAGACCTAATCTAACATCATTTACATACCCGCTATCTGTAAATATAGTATATTTTAATACAGAATCAATATCGAATACCCCATAAGTAGGTAATACATTATTTCCATACTTATTCCAACTAATATAATCATCATTATCAGTACAATATATTTCAGGTTCTAATTTGAAAACATCACTACTTGTATAGTATTCACAGAAAAGGTTATCATACCCCTCATATCGTAACTCATTCATTAACTTAACCATATGCATAGATGATGTAAACCTGACATGACGATACCATGTAGCACCTACAACTTTAAGAACATCTAACATCATACATAGTACACTAGGAATAATAGTAGTATATTCACATACTTTAACAGGTATTGTATTAAAATTAATAATACTCCCTAATCTAACATCAACCTCGCTATATCTACGATTAAGAGTTAAGATATACCCCTCTTTACATACTACATCAGTATCAAATGTACCATTACTAAACTCTAAAGAATGTTTTAACCTCTCTAACAAAAGATATGTATCATTCTTAATCTTATATCTATAGTAATAAATAATATACATCATCATAGCCTGTGATATGTGTGTATTAACGTCATTACACCCCATCTTATCCAAAAACACCCTAGTCGACGCATTATAATTTGTATACCCTTTTCCATATGTATCTCGTAACAATATATCAGAATGACAAACCATAGCACTTACAATATCAAAAACAGTTACTTTCTCACATGAATAATTACAACTCAAACCTATATTAAGTGCATCAATTACATCATTAACCAATCTAACAGTATTGATATGCTCTACATCAACACACTTAATCTCACTTGGAAGATTAATATACAATATATTTAATAACCCTGCATATACTGTATCATTATATATCACACGAGTCTGTAGGTTATTAATCATTTGTACAGAATCTAGGTATGTCTTACGTAATATTTTGAACTTATCAAGATATAGTTTAGCCAACATAAACATAATAGCATGAATATTTTCAATAACTTCATGTACAGCTATTTCTTTTTTAGTTGTAAATGCTACGTGTTGAATAACAGGAGATGTCATTGGAACATCCTCACCCTTATTATTGTACATATGAAATGGATTTTTAAAATCATCTTGTACATATCGAATACAACAATTTGTATAATCCCCCTCTACAAAGTAATTATACAATCTATTACACTCTAATAGATAGTTAAGAACATTCTTAAAAGTATCAGCCCCTAAATATGCATTAAGAGTAAAATTAGGGCATAATCTATATGCTGTTTTATTTTCTTTCAATAACACCAGTACATCGTATAAACTATAAATAGCATGAGTCAATATAAAACGTAATTTATCTAACACAACCTCAATCGTCATATTAGATAACATTTCAAACTGTGCAACTATACCACTACTTAAATCAAAATTAAAGAATTCACCTTCAAAGTCTATTCCCTTCTCCTCAATAGAAGTAACTTTAGCATCATAGCCATGACGATTACCACAGTCTTTTAATGTATAAAACAACTCAATACATCTTACATAATCCTCAGCTGTTAAACGTATCTCTTCTGTATTGTATATCATAATATAATCCCCTACACCACACTTACATCAATACTCAATCATCTATATATTGATGTAATGATACTCGATTAAACTTGTCTGTATCATAAAAGAATTTATACAAAGATTTAGGTACTATTTCTGATGTATTCCCATCTTTACTGTATACAATCATAACACCTTTATACAATGAAATATACTCATACCCATTCTCAATAAAAGCCTTAGCTAATTCTTTTGTCATAGTAGTACCATCATTATCACTAATAACACCACTGTTTTTACCTATATAATTAATCAACAAATCTAATTTATCTTTGAGTGAGCTGAAACCCATAACACCATAAAACCCTGTAAATTTACTTGAATCACCAATAACATCTTTTAATGTATTTAGTATATGAATCACACCTTCAAAAGTTATACTCTCAAAACTATAACCACTAAGATTAAACAAAGCATATACAGTATGATAAAACTCTTTAGGTATTGTTATCTTACGTGTATCAACAGTATCACTTGTAACATATAATGTATCAAACTCTTTATTTGTTGTCATCGTAATAGAAGAACTCTTACTGTATGCTTCCCTATTAAAGAACATCTCACGAGCTATAGAGTTTAAAATAGTACATAACCCTAATGCCCTAGTTTTAGCAATATTGTACATGAAGTCAGCTTTTCTCAACTCCTCTTTTGTATACCTACAACTGTTAGGAATCACATTATCCCCATATATCAATAAATTATCATTAAAATATCCAACCATCTCAGTATGGAACAGTAAAGAATCACTAACACTATAATTAAAGTATGTAGATACATAATGTAGCTTCTCATGCTGTAAACTAGAAATTAATTTTAACCCGTTTACAGCATCGACAAATACAGTATCATCACTCTTCTTCCATGTATGATAAAACACTTTTACAACTCGTAAAGAAAACTCTAGTACATCAAGTAACTCTTTTAATGTAATAATACCCCTAACTGAATCACAATCAATATAATCACTCATATCATATAATTCATCTATACCACACCCAAATACTCTAATAGTATTATCACTGCCACCATAAAACTCTACTTTTACATTACCAGATTCAAGATACTTATTCATTTGATATAACATCACTTCTAAATTATCTATGAAACCAGTATCCATATAAGAACTATCAATCAAATACATATACACACTTTGATGAATATGTGGTAAACCACCATTAACACTCGTCAACCTCAATAAGGTACTCACTACACTATTAACCTTATATGTATCAAACCCTTTATTAGCATCTTCATATTTTAATTTGATATTCCCATATATTGCACTAGCAGTAGTACAAAATGAATCAGATATAGGTCTATTCAATGTATCTAAATGGGTATCAATAGCCTCTACAAATAACCTAACACTCTGCAAATCTTTAAAATATCCTAAACAATCTCGAATAAACCCATTAGAAACTTTACAATATTTAGTAGTATCTGTATCTTTCTTAGTACTATACTCACTTACATATTCGATATATGTATCACAATCTACTGTATAATCTTGTAATATATCTCGTTTCAATACAGTATATGAACCATCAACAGCTTCATTAAATAAACGAATCAAATACTGTATAACAGCATTCGTATTATCTACTACCTGTTTAACACTAATTCCATAAGAATCATTAAAAGCTACTGCTGGTAACAATCTATCGAACATACCACTTCCATGTAATGGAATTGTATCAAATTTAACAGCATCCCTATTAATACGTTTAATACTATACGATACAGTATCACTTTGACAATCATAATAAGGTACTAACATCTCTTCATCATATCTATCTAAGAATTTGATTAACTCCTGACACATTGTAATCAATTTTAACTTCTCATAAGTTGTCTGACTTTTGAACTCTCTAATATGCACAAAATTAGGTGATATGTTAGTATGTAAAAACTCTTTAGATAGTTCCTCATAATCAACAATGCTAAAAGAAATAGTAGTATACAATGACTGTAATACTTTAAGCACATTAGCTCTATCTTCAAATTTTAAACTCTTAACAAATCGCACTAACAAATCTCTGTCTATAACCTTGTCTGACATATAGTCAATAACATCTAATACTGTCCCATCCTCATTAGAATATTCTAAACCATCATCTGTAACATTAATGAAAAATGTATCATTATATAGATGAATCATTGTCTTAAACACATACATATGTCTAACAATACTAACATAATCATTAGCAGAAATCTTTTCATGTTTAAAAAACATATCACTCATAACTTAATCTCCTTTTTACTCACTCTACACCATACCTTTTATGAATATTATATATCAAGTATAGTATTTATCCCTCTCAATGATACACATAATATACTAAAGGCAACATATCAATCGAATCAATGTTATAGAAATATTTGTGTAATGATTTTGGCACTACCTCAGATTGACTCTTATCTTCATTATACACCACAATATCATCACCATCTTTAACCACTAACACATACCCACTATCAATGAAATCTTGCATTAACTGTTTAGACAACTCATCATGAGTACCTACACTACCACTACCAATCATATTACCAATCACCCCATTAACCATCTCTTCAACAACAAATAATTCATGGCTAATATCTACTAACAAACTATGATACTCTTCTCGCAGACCTACATTTGCCAGTGCATCATTCAGATACCCATATAGTCGATTCAATGCCACCAACATCTCATGTAAAGAATTATGGATTAACCCTTCACGAAAACAATCCATGCACATATGATATAGAGTATCACTAACATTAGTACAATTAATAGTAACTCTTCTATTTTTACCATTTTGTAATGCAATCATATACCCAAAACAATCTACTCGTTGTGATTCACAATCCAAGAATACCTTATCTATACCTTTATACAAACATACTTCTTTGAACCCATTAACTAACAATCGTAAAGAATCTATGTAATTCTTAATGTTATCTCTCACATAACTTATAACTCTATTAGATTCTTTTACCTCTTTATATGTTTTAACACCACTATAATCTAACATAGGCCATAAATGCTGACTGCGTATATAAACCTCACTATCTTCATCAATATTGCGAACACACACATTATCATGAACACCAACATCTAACATAATACCACAGGTTAAAGTATCATCAGACATACATGACAAGCATTTAAATACTTCCATAACATTTAACGGAATAATAGTAGTATTCCACAATGCAGAATACATGCTTAACACAGCATGTATCGTATGTAATAATGTTTTAATATCTTCTACAGAATCAATCATATCCAAATATCTAGGTTGAATATATGTATCAATAGGTAACACATAACCATCAATAACAATACTCCCATCTAAAATAGTGATATCATCTTTATGCCTATCTAGTAAATTAAGTGTTCTACGTAACTTAGACACACTTCCATCAGTTAAACGCCCACCATATGTATTTAAGACCTTAACACAATAACTCTGATGAATATGCATACATGAATTTCCAATAAAATCCCCGTGTAAACACCAACCTGTAATCATAGTTTTCTCAACAGAACCTAAAGCACTACTGTCATTAAGAATCGATGTAAAGCCAACCCTAGATAGATGTGCATGAGATAACATATAACCAGCAATATCCCCTACTGTGAGTAAACTATCCTCTTCATTCAAGTATTTAGCGGCAAAATGTAGAACATAAAATAAATCTTGTAAATCATCTACACACTTAATATGTTCTAACTCACATCTGATAACATCATCTTCTATCTCAAAGATATAACAATCTTCATAACTTGTATCAAAACTTACACCAGTTAGTGTACTCTCTACCAGTAAATATGATGTATCCTCACAAATCACATCATATAATGCACGTAATTCTTTTCTATTATCACTACAAATATACGAAATCATACACTTAATATTAGTAATTACATCTTCTATGCGTATCCACTTCTTACCATTAAAAGTAACAATGTATAGGATATCTTCAAAAGGACTTAAACTAATTGAAGGCACACTACACACTACAAATTTAGATAAAAAGTTATTTCTTCTAAGATATGTTATTGTATCTTCCTTATTAACTCCCCCAAGTAATCTCATCAACATCTTACAACGAATTAAAAGTTTAACAATCCCACTAATAGATGACTTATGCACACAATCTATCAACGTAAAATCTACATTAATAAACTCATTATTGCCACGTAAATAATCATATACTTCTGTATCCCTATAAATAGCACTGCGAATAAACTCATATAGCTTAGAAGTACAATATCCAACATCACCTACATAGAAATTCTTAAACTTATTCACTAAATGACAACTAATACCCTCAACATCTGTAATAGACATCTTAGCATCATTCACTAATAAATCATAATACAATGTAATAGCATCAAGGTAATCTTTAGCACTTACTCTCTGACACCCTATTCCCTTGTCTTTTGCTACTGTACACATACAAATCTCCTATCTAATTGATAATAATTCACAATACATGAAAACTATGTATTTTTTACTAACTTTACTATATTTTACAACACATTACACAAAATTACAAATATTTTTTATACTTCCCATAGTGAAAAGTTATAAAAATCATCAAAATCACCTAAAACTGAAAATGTTCAAAATCCAGAAAATACCCAAACATCAGTCTAAATGATAATAACTCACAAAAACAACATAAAGTGTGCAAAAATACCCTATAAATGATAATAATTCACAATTAATACTTTTAAACACTTTACAAAACACTACAAAAATATACAAAATATTACAAAAATTTTTGTATTTCCCCTATGCAATTTTCATAAAACACTATGATTTTAACAAAACTGAAAATCTGCTTATTGATAACAATTAACAACTAAACCCTATTAAACCCTATTTTTTAAAAACCCTTTCCATTTATCGTCTGTAACAACATCTTTAAATAGAGTAACACCACTATCATATGACACAGTATCAACCTTTACTGGCTCACAACCCATAATATCACTCACTTCTTTATTATAATGATTATAATACACTCTATGAACACATTTCCCATGTACAATAATCATAGAATGATAATAATATGGTTCATTATCATGATATACTAATGAACCCTTAACAGGAATATTTAATACTTCAAGAATGTTATACACACCATACACAATCTTATCTCTAATCCCTAACACATCAAACAAGAATGAGATATCAATATAAGATTTTAAGGGTACATTATGTGCATCTACATCTTGTTGTGTATATTTCTGTTTAACAGCTAACAAATAATCAGACTGGATATCTAATGTTTTATACCCCTTAGTATACAAGAATAACAAAGTATCATATAGATACTTAAAATCTTGTTTTACTAAGATTCTTTCCTCTTTGATATCACCATCACTACTACCTTTACTACATTTGGTAGTATCTCCCCTCATATATGTTTTAATAGATTTAACATCTACGTCAATAGTACCACAGTTCTCTTTAATCCACTTTATCACTTCTATGATACTAAGATAATTACGATAAAAAATAGATTGTCTATGTCTTTTAATGTATTTACCCATTACTTCATCTAAACAAGCTCTATATATCTTAGGTAATGTATCACTTTCTAATATTGAATCCAATCTGCAAGGATACCCTCCTTTACCTACTGAACGATAATACACATATTTACCATCCATAGATACATTTCTCTGAACTACATCATACCCTAAGGATTTTAAATATTGTAATAGAGATACACTCTTACTACCAACATCAGGACTTAACTTCTTATACTTAGCTTTAGGTATAAATGATAGATGATACTCCCCATCATATTGAACAGTATACTTCTTTAAAAAACGAATCCAACCCTTAATACTATCTCCATCTACATAATCAAATACATCAGTTATCTCAGTTAAAACCTGATATACAAAGTTTAAATACTGTACACCACCACTATATGGTTCATCCTCAAAACCTTCCCTACACATAATATCTTGTAATATATCACCAACCGTAGTATAATCACCAATCTCCTCGAATCCATGACTCTTATGTAGCATATGCCTAAGTGTAACAACCAACTCATCACTATTAACTACACCATCTTCATGAACAGCCATAGCATCCAATACAAACATACTTTTAGTAAATACCTCAGTTACTGCAATATCAGTAAATGTGAAAGGTGTTTCAATCATATAAGTTACATTAGACTTAATATGATTAGTATCAATTACCTCATATACACCTCTACCACTAACTCGTTTGTGATAGAAATTCATTAAGTCATTTACACTTACATCAATATCCTTAATTAACAATGTTTTTGCCATAATTTATATCTCCTTTATTATAACCCTAACTCCTTAGATACTACTTCTACATAATTAAGAGTATTATTGTATTTATGTTTATTTACATCATAGATACTCATAATCTTGTCATAAATAGCTTTATGAAATCCACACCCAAACAATCGATTATACTCTTCCTTCTCTTGCTGATATAATGTACATTCTATCGCAAAATCACTCAATTCAGAAAATAACCCAATTAATATAAAATCACTATCCATATCTAGTCCAGTATTCTTACTAAACTCACAGCACTCTTTCCATATTACCACAATGTCTTTAATTAATTCATCACTAGGTATTTTTAGATTTATCATACTTAATTCTCCTTTGATAAGAACTACTATTACACACTTATTATAACAAACTTTACAAAATATTATAATAAAAAAGAGATAGTGCAGATATTATCACATATATGCACTATCCCCATAAAAACTTTTTATACTATACTATCTCCACTCACACTCAACTTTAGGTACTTTATTAACTTCTCTAAAACTAAAAGCATATCTATCCCCAAAGTAATCTTCCCAGTATGCATATTCATAATACTTACCATCTACACACTCATAAATGTATCTTCGATATGTATCAGTACCATCTTCTTCTAGTATTATATCAACTCTTTCAAATAAAGAATCATCAACTTTGAATATCCAATAACCCTCTAACTCATCACTATTAAGATTTAGTAATGTCCATATAGCATCATCAACATCTTTAGTATCTTTGATATCTTTAGTATCTTTGATATCTTTAGTATTCATACTTTATGACTCCCTAAACAACAAATGTCTTAAATATTCAACAGTATTATGTACCCAACTCCACAACCAACTTGAAAATCCTTCTACTTCATTAGAAGATTCTTTATTGTTATTAGTATCACTATTACTGATATTACTATTACTGATATTACTATTACTGATATTACTATTACTGATATCATTATAGTAATGATTATTAAATAAAGAATTATATAACCATGAGCCAGCAATTGCACCACCCATGCTATTAAAAAATGATGAACTCTCACCACTACCACTAAAATTCTTCTCTGTATTAGAACTCTTATTTACATTAGGCCTAGTTGTAATACTATTACTACCATTACTACCATTACTACCATTACTACCTTTATTAGTTGTATTAGGTGTACTTTTAGTTACACTAGGTTTAGGCGTATTGACAGTTGGTCTACTTGTAGGTACTCTTTACAACAGGCACTCTTGGTACAACTACTGTAGCACCATACCCTACTATACTCATACTAACCAATAACACAGATAGTATACTAATCTTTTTTAATGAACTCATAACATTTCAAACCCTTCATATATGTATCACAATCATTCATAGCTTGAATCCTTAAATTTCGGTCAAAAGTATATTGTTTTTTAAGTCCTTCCATATAAGCATATAAATATTGTTTATATCCCTCATCATCAGTAGTATCTATTTCTTTTTCTATTTTAGAGCATGCCTCATCGTAATTCTTATCAACAAAATCACCATAAACTCTAAATAACTCTTTAAAAGATTTATTAATCACATACTGATAATACTGAGTAGAACTCCTTTGTATAAAGTTCAGCACTTCAACATATACACACAACTTAAAGTATGTTATCCAACTCATTATATACTCTTTAACACCACTCATAGATTCTTATACCTATCTGCTACCGTATCTTTGAATAACTCATACCGACTATCTGGTAAATAAAAAGGGTCTGATGTACCTAATACCTCACTAGAGATATAGCATAACAGTTGCCCTAATCGTAACTCAGGATAACAACCCCATATATACTCTATATTATCTAACACTTCCTTATGACTTTGAATCACTTCTTGATTATCAGTATAAGAACGTGTCCTATGTTCTACATCCCTATGAATACACACTACATAAGCCCCTTACAAATTAACAACGAATCAACTATAACTCATAACACCACTAGAAACACATTTCAAAATGTAACCCATCACTATCACACTCTACTGATAATTTTTCAGTAGATTCTAACTCATCATATATACATAATGTAAAATTATATTCTGATGAAAAGAATGTAATACATGCGAATGACACATAATCCCCTTCTGCCTCTATTGAAAACTCACAACCCTCGAGACCTTCAGCAAATTCTTCAAGCGTGTACTCAACACTAGGAATCTCTTTCATAATACATTTAGAAAATTCACTAAAGATTCTATCACTTGCTTTATTTACATCTCCAATATATTCATCTTTATTAATATCATAGAGTGTGATTCCTACAACATCACCATAATTACCAGCTCTAACATCATTAATATCCACCTACACATATTGATATTTATATTATTTCTCCCCATTTTTTAATCTCCTATTAAAACTATAAATATAATGTCTAGTATCTACATAATAGTATGCTAAAAGTATGATTGTGAACACTAAAAACTTGACACACAACTTACTATCTAAGTATCTCATGATATATACTACCTCAAAATAAATCTTCAGATGTAGCCTCTTTATTAATGACTAACTCAATAGTACAGTAATCATTATCTCCAACCCTAATATCTTCAATATCGTATGACACACCTTGCTCATCGACTACCTTTACATCATCATCTTTATAAAAAGCCTTATCAAGCATTTTATTAATTAAATCATCTAATGTCATAATAACTTACCCCTCAACCTCTCACATATTTACCCCTATAAATAATGTGTGTTACTGTATATCCACATACATCTTTCATTATTTCTTCCTATATACAACAGTAATACCATTATTAACATTACTATAAAAATACATAGACTTAGAAACATAGTATAAAGCAGGATTATTGTTATTATATCTAATAGAGTCTACCTTATATCCCTTACTATCCATATACTCAATAGTCTTAGGTAAAAATTCACCCACACTAAGGTCGGCACTAGAATATGTATGACTAAAAACATCAGAATCTTTATAATGCTCAATCAACCTATCACTCTGTTCGGTAATATAGAGGTTTAACATATCTTCCCTATTAGTTGAAACATTATGCTGTTTATCAACAGATGTATCACCACAACCACCAACGAAAAATGAAGTTATCAGAATAACTGCTAATAACACATAACGCATAAACCTCAATCTCCTCCCACATATCAAGTATCTACATCCACATAGAGAATTAATTCCCTTTATCTGTACATCTATCTCATTATATGAAATCTAATTAACTATTGCACATACTTTTTTACTATATAAGACTCTAACATATGTATCTCTTTGATACACTATAGGGTCTGCACTCAGCATAGTAGTTTTAATAAAATTTTCGATATCTACTACTTGATATCCCATAGACTCCATATCATCAAACACATACTGTAACATATCTTTAGTGTATATTCTAGTATCATATTCTTCTACAATATTACAAGCATACCCAGTCTTATCTAATAATATCTGATTACCTTTATGTAAAGAATTATATACTATCCTTTGTTTTGTATCTTGTATTTGATTCTGTTGATTATTATTTTGATTGTTTGCACACCCAAAGGTAAATACCAATAAGAACAGCAAACAAACTAATACAATATATCGCCACATATTCACTATCAAGTCCACAAACTAAATACATGCTTTTGTAACAACTCCAATGCTATTTTAACACTCTCTACATCGTCATCCCTATCAACATCACCTTTAGTAAAATAATGATGCATAGTATCAGAAATATACTTTAAATCATTATAAAACTCTTCATCTTCAAAACTAATTGGTGCCTCTTCTAGATACTTATTAATATAAAATGCTATCATACCACACAAAATATTTGATAAATCCCAGATAAAACAACCACGATACTTTGTATATAGCACCTCTAACTCATTATATAGGTTATCCTTTAGTGAACCATAACAATCTATAGGCTCAACTACCTCTATCACATCTTGTTTCTTTTGTAAATGTGTATACTCCCTCTCTATACCCTGTAAACGCAAATATTCAGAGAGATTAATAGATACTTTTGGTATAGTACCTAACTCAATCACCTTCTGTCCTATTGCATTTATTTTGCTATCTTTTGTATCTCCTACAGTAACTGACTTCTTATTTACATTATTACTGTATTCTGATTGACTACTTCCCATCTCTTTTATTATTTCAAACTATCCCTATCATTAAATACTACTCGTCCATCTACTGTATTACGTGTACCTTCATATTTTACAGTATTACAATTACTACAAGTATTACCACGAGCTACAGTATCTACATCATTATATCTTATATACTGATAATACTCCACATCAGCCATATCCCTAATAGTATCTTTTGTACGCCCACCACCATATACACAAAACTTAGTAGACATATTAGGTACTATCTCTTTAAAATACCTCTTAAACCATGTTACACCATTATTAGATACTTCTACTATACTGCCATCATGTAACTTTTGTTTGGTAGCATCCTCATTAATAGCTTGTGTTACCAACTCAATACCTGTACCATCATTAAAAGGGAATACACTTGAAATCAAGGAATGAATATAAAATGATAAATTCTTAGATGTATTAATAGTATCTACATAATCCCTTACAGGAACAGCGTATCGTACACCACTATGATTAGAAATGCCCATACTATCTGTCCGATTAGGCTCCCCTTGATTGAGAATGCCCCTATTAACCACACTATCACTAACACCAGTAACATTAGGAACTCTAGTAACATGATTTACACCTACCTTATCATCAGCAACAACACTACTAACAGTATTATTGCTTTCACCATTACTACCATTACCACTATTACTATCAGTATTCTCTACTGATTTAGTAATAACACCACCATACCAACTCTTAGACTTAGTATCATATACAGGTTTACTATGAAATAATTGTAAACCCTTTGTATCATCATATGTCAAATATTGAATACCCCAGTGATAAAAAGTGAATAATAACCACTGTACACCCTCTATCGTAGTAATATTCTTAAAACTATCTCGTCTAACACTATCCTGTAGTATATACTGAGTATGAATATCTAAACTATAGAACCTGTTATCACTCATACCCTACTCACCTACCACTTCAAACAAATCAGTTACATCAACACCTAATGCTAATGATACTTTTCTACAAGTTGCTACTCTTACAAAATCAACATCTTCCTTAATTAAAGAATAAATCGCAGGTCGAGATAATCCACTCATTCGTGATAACTCACTAATACTCATCATCTGTTTCTGCATTTCCCTCTCTATTGCACCACTCCGTAGCTTAAATCGAATTACTGCCATTACAAACACACCTTATATTTTATTATATACTACTACATCATTTATATGGATTTTAAATGATTTGTACCTCTACCTCTACATTACTGTCATGGTTTAATACTTCATTAGTATCACAGATAGATTGAATAACCTCATCAAGTTTAGAAGTATCATCATTCTCATGATAACCACGAATATATACCTTACATTTCCTATCCACCACATATAAAGTAGCATCTATAGAGATAATCCCATCAGTCATAGTACATTTCACACTATCCATAGAGAAATCGACTTGAATAATATGATTAGAACCAGTATCTTCTTGATTAACACCACACACTACATTATCTTTATAATAATAGTCCATAGCATTAACTAACTTTTGAATAGTCATATCAAACATATAAAACACCCCCTACCCTCATGCTAACATATTACTTATTTACCTATTTACTATATACATCCCTTAATGCCATCTTTAAAATATCAGACAAACTTTTACAGGTATCTAATTCTTTAGTTACTACATTACCTTTATCATTAATATATGACACATACCCACTATATGTACCACCTTTATCTTTCCCAAAAGACACAGTAGCTGACTGTTTAGTATCTTCGTTAGCTTTAGTATCTTTAGTATCTTTAGTATCTTTAGTATTTAAACCCTCATTAAGATTAATAGTATCTTCTTTCACAGCCCCCATAGAGTTAGGTAAAATAGCTGTTTTTTTATTAATACTATTCATCATATCTAACATAGACTCTACTTTACTTTCTGCCTCTTCACGTGTTTTAAAGACATTCCCCATATACAGTAAAGCATAATCAACTATATCATCATTCCATAATGCAAAAGAAACAGTACCACTACTATTAATGTAATAATAAGTATCTTTCTTACGATATAGTGCATCATCAACAGTATCTTTAACTACCTTATAAGAACCACTTAAAATACTAAATACAATACCAATAGGTACTACCTCTTCTGTATCTTGATACAACATAGTCCCATCAGTATTAATTACCAAAGGTCTACTTACATTCTCCACCTTAAAAGGCGTATCAATAATGATATTGTTAGTCTCCATAAATTCATTGACATAGAAATCCATTGTATTTATACCTCTTTTATTTTCTAACTAGATAGATATTGTTCGATATAGTCATATATTACTTATGATGAATCCTATCAGTGTTAGCTTACTTTACAATAATAAACTCAACTAACATTATAGATTATACTTAATAAGTTATGGCTATAATCTAAAACCATACAATACTATATATCAGTTTACAATACATTACAGAACATTACATATTCTATACATAGTATATTGACAGTCTATATACATAGTTGCGATATGATGTATACATTTATATTAGAAACAACTTTTTAAAAAGAACCCATATCATGATACATGATATTTCGATAAACTAGCTAACCTATAGATGTGTTGTATCTTCATAGTCACTGCCTCTACACCCATATACAATTATGTAATATACCCATACTGTATGACAACTTTTTATAGTATCAATATATGACTATATCTTACTTATAGTATACACTATATATTAACTTATGTAAAGTTTTGAAATTTTATATTAATTAACAGACTTAACAGACTCGGTCACTAATGAGATATCTACCTCTTTAGTTGTAACACTGCCAGTATTAGTACCTTTAGTCATGCCTACTGTATCTACTTTATGAGAACCTACATATACTGGAACCTCATGAGTATCAGCCATAGATGTATTGGTAATAAGCATTTCAGAATCATTATCATAACATTCAATATCCATCTCTTTTACATACACATCTACATAATAGCTATCAATATCCCCATTATACGTTACTTCTACATATCTGCCAGCCTTAGTGGCAAACACCAAAGCCTTCCAGTGTTGTAAAGTTTTGCTAAACCACACCAATCGTAACGTACCTACATCATACTCCTCTACAGATACCTTACAATCCTCTTTCAATACCTCACTCACTACCTCTAATGCTTTATCTTGAAATCTCATAACAATATCCCCCACAATGCTAACCCTAAAGTAATAATAACTAATGCAGCGAACACCACAACATCTAAGCTAACTCTACTTCTACTAGACTGTATCTCAGTATTTAACTCTTGAAAGAAATCAATAGTATCTGGGTCTACAGTATTAAACCTATAATCTCTAATAGAACCACTTTTAAAAATAATGTATAAAAAACCTCCTTTAAAATATATTTCACGTATAGTATCAATCCTATATGCAGTATTGTTACCAACCACTAAATACCCATTATGGATATAATACTTACTCTTTAATTCATTAAAACCCATATATCACCACTTTAATCTTTCACTTTAGAGACCTTAATAGCATCACCATATACAGTATATGGAATATTAGTTTTTACAAACCTACCAAACCAACCGGAAACCACTTTTCGTAACTCATAGTCCAATACAACCCTAGCTTCTTTGAACTCATTAGCACTCAAAACTTCACCTTTTAAACAACAATCAGTATAATCTTCATCGATTATTTCTTGTAACATCTCAATAAAATCATCAACAAATACATCAGGAATATAATGTTTACACTTGCTAACATAGAAATATTCTAAATCTCTATCAACATAATCATCTACACTAAATACACAATTACACTCAGTTAAATCATTAGGGTCTGGTACCTTAGAGAAAAAATCTCTACCAAAAGACTTAGCCTCTTCAATAGATTTAAATGTTTCAAGTGAATAAAAAGAATTTTTACACAGATGAACACAATACCGAGTATCAGCCTCAATCTTCGTAGTATTATAAGTAAGGTTAAATATATCCTCTCTGCAAGAGTAAAATTCACCTTTTACACCCTTAATAATATAATCACCATCACGTACCATCAAAGCACCTTCAAGTGTTCTTAAAAATAATTTCCCATCACAATCGAAAAAGTAATTATCCACACCAACATTATTTTTTAACTCTTCTGTAGACTTTTCATCGTTATAAAAATACTGAAAAGCCTCAACTACAACAGGTTTTTTTATATATGTATCCATTATTTACCTCTAGTAATTAAAAATGCAGTTGTAAAATTAACAGCACCCTCTAAAGACTTTACTTTCTCACTCCCATCTTTAAGGGTAATAAAAGTATAAGCACTATCTAAATGAGTACCCTCACCATCAGTAAATGTTACAAACACATAATGCTTAACGGACTTTACACCCTTAGCTAAGGACTCATCTACATCACCCTCATAAATGTCAGTGCCTTTTTCTACATCCCCATATTGTTTAAGGACTCTGTCAGGAACATCTTTTTTGTCAACTTTATTCCAATCAATATCAATATTTTTAAAATCCTTCATTTTTGCAACAGTAGGATTTTGTGTGAAGCCATAACTAGCATATAATATACTATCCTTTAAAGTCAAATTTTGACCTAAAACAACAGAATATTGAGTATTCATAATCTTATCAGATGGCGGTGTTCCAACAATGAAACGATTTATAATACCACCAATACACAGCATAAAAAGCAAAGTCACTACACAACACACCCAATGCTTAACTTCACCATTTTCATCATACACAAATTTTTCCCACATAATAAAAATCTCCTTCAATTAATCAACCTTCTAAAAAATCCTTATAATAAACTAATGCTTCCTCTTTCATAGTATCTGATACTGTAAATACATTATAGATACCATCGAAAAGAAAATCTTTCCCCATTAACACCCCACTCTCTGAAATAAAGAACCTAGATAATGGATAATACCATCTCAATGCTTTTAAAACAAACTCATTATCCATATTTACTTTCCTTTCTATTACACCTATATACTAACATATATGTAATGTTATGTAAAGTTATATTTTTAAAATATAATGAAAAAGGGGTGATAGACAAAACTAACACCCCTTTTATTTACTTACACAACTTTAATACCTCTTTTTTAATCATCTTAGCTAATTCTATATGATTAGCAACTAATAGTAATCTGCCCCTATGTAAAGCACCATCTTTTATACTCTGTAACATAGCTTTACCAATTTCAGTATTAAAATATTGACTATATTTAGTTTTTAAAACAGCAAAAGGTATTTCATGTTCAGATATGTAGGAATACAATTTTATACAAGAATCATCATCAAACCCGTCCATATGACTAGACTCAACTAAAAACTTATAACTAGACATCTCATTTAATGCATCTGCATATGTAACAGGTATTAACTGTTTATCTACAACTTTATAGTCAGATGATTTAGATTTTCTTACTCGCTTCTTAGTATTCTTGTACGCCCAGAGTAACTCATCTTTTAATTTACGTAAATCTTTTGCATCACTCAACAACATATCCTCAGATAGAGGTATATCTTTACCAGCACCAACAGCACCCTTAACCATATTAAGATTATTATTAAATAAACGATATTTATACTCGTCTATAGTACGATTCGTTACAAGTAATATGGCATACTGTGTATCAAACTTAGAATCCCTTCTACATACCCTCCCGACAGCCTGTATCATATTCTTAGTTGAAAAAGAAATATCATAGAAAATAATTGTATTACATTTCTGTAGATTTACAGATTCTGTACCAGCAGATGTAATTAACACAACATCCCTAGAACCTATATTCTCCTCTACAGCCTCACGTGCCTTAATATTTATAGCACCTGTTACCTTATGTATCTTACCAAGATTAAGTTCTTTTTTATTTTTCTTTAATATTTCTTCTAGTCGAACAATAGTCTCTTTATATTCAGCGTATATAATTACACTATATCCATTACTAAAAGCACCATCCAAAGACTTTAAGAGTAACTCCTCTTTAGGAGAATATTCTGATTTACAATAATTTGAAATCAAATCTTCCATAGTCTCATCAGTATAGACCCTATCAACAAATCTCTGTAAATCGTGCATCCTACGTGAAAAATTCCTAGCATCATCATTAAAATTCAATATGCCACTTGAAACCCGCTTATATGTATCATAATCATCAGCACTTAAATCACAGTGAAGTGCAGTAAATTTTAAATCATACTCTTTTCCCCTGACAATCATTATCTCATTAAGTTTTTCTCTAAGGATATCTAAATTCTTATATCCATAAACCTCTTTTACTTTTATCTTTTGAGGTTTACCACCTCTTTTAATATACTGGTCTCTCAATTCCCACAAAGTAAAGTAATTATCAAAATCTACCTTCTTCCCTAAAAATGTAGGTGAAGAAAAATTAACAATATTATACAAAGAATCCAATGAATTAAGTATAGGAGTTGCTGTCATTAACCAAACAATAGAACACCTTGACCGAATACTAGACATAACTTGGTAATATTTACTCTTCTTATCTTGCAGCTTATGCGCCTCGTCAACATTAAGAATCATAGGTACATTTCTTGACTTTAACTCAGCAGTAACCCTATCAAGTTTATCCAACTGTGTATCAGTACACACAATAATCCTATTAGTATCTAAATTATAATCTACACTTTCAGTAGAAATGATACCAACAGTATCAACACTTAATAATAATTTATCAAACAACTCTCTTCTGAAAGCCTTTAAAGCCTTAACAGGACAAACGATAATAGAAACAACAGTATCGTACATATCAATCAAAACCTTATTGGCAACAGATGTAATTAATGTTTTACCAATACCACACTGGGCTCCCAGTATACACCCTTGTCTAGACAGCATAAACTCTACACAGTCTACTTGGTCTTTACCTAAGGTTATATCATTAAAAGATTTGTACCTGTCTTCTAATACAATACCACTCATACACAACCTCAATCAATATAATAAAAAAGACCTACAGAATTGTAGGTCTTTTATAGGAGAGAAATCTATGAAAAAAATTCATAGTGTAACTTGCAAGAATTATGCCATTTTTATATTTCATATATCAAAGGGAGGAAATTATAAAAACTTTATATGTGAGAGTGCTTACTACATAACAACTCACAAGCTACATATACAATATACCACATACTCAGACATATGTAAATAGTAACTCACATAAAATTACCCGTCAATCTTACTCTTCTCTTCACTAACAACATCATACAACTCATTAACTAATTCAGTGTATAAACTATCAACATCTTCTTTATTTTTCATATATAACCATACATACTTAACACTATACCTATTAAAACACTCTTCTATCTTATGTCTTAATTCATCGGAATTAGAACTATCCATTACACATACTACTCCTCATCCCCATCATCAAATAATTCATTTAACACACGAGGAACATATACTCTTTCTTTTAAGAATAACTTAATATAGCTCTTAGTTACACTATTTGACATTTTATACACATCATTAATTATAGGAGTATCTAACTTTATAATAGAATCTGTGAGTTCTAACATATCTTTAGCCTTTCTCCTTGTGATGGATATATCTCTAATACCTTGTACTACCTTTGTCTTACCACTCCTATCAGTAGGGTAATGTAATTCACAATAATGGTATAAATCGCCCAAAGCCTTATCACACTCATTTACAACAGAACTAAAGTAACTCTCATTATTTTTTAAATACTTAACCATGTCTACAAAACCTTTAGTAATTTTTTGTATATCATGTGGTGAATACTCACTATTAAATTTAATATCATCAAAACTCATTACTAATATGACACCACCTATCTATGAATTAAACACTTAAAGTAATTCTCAATATACTCCAATGACACAGGATAATAATTATTAGCATCTACACCAACATCATACCTCATAATACCATTCTCTAAGTTTTTATGATTATACTCACTACTAGAATGAATGTGTCCATGCAAATGAATACTCTTTTTCTTATAACTATCGTTCCACTCCATCAAAGGATAATGCATAAGAACATACTTTACTTTATTATAGTTAAACTCTTTATAATCAAGAATATCATCAAACAAACTACTATCATATTTTAAGTCATGATTACCGCGAATTAGAACCTTATGACCTTTTAATTGTTGTATTAAATTATTAGACTCTTCAACAGAAATCTTATATGTTAAATCACCTAAAATATACACTAAATCATTTTTATGAATGATAGAGTTATAATTCTGTATAATTCTATCATTCATCTCTTCTACACTACCAAAAGGTCTATTAGTAAAACGTATTATATTCTCATGACCTAAATGTAAATCACTGGTAAAATATATTTTCATACAATCCCTACAAACTATCTAATTCACATAATTGCTTATGAATAAATGAGAAATATTCCTTTAGAAACTCAATATCTGAATCCTCTGTTTTATACCCAAAGTTACTCCTAAAATCAACAATACTACTAAGATTTGACACCATATCTCTAAATGAAATACCACATACAGATAAAAAAGTGTGGTAAAAATCTAATGAGTCATCAAATACATTATCATAATTAGATACGTAATAATCATATAATATGTATGGTAGTAATGATTTATCAGTAATTAAGTATGTCTCATCACCAATATCAATAGTAGCTTTCCCACTACACTTATCATACTTAACAGAATTATTACCTAACATAAATAACTTCTGCATACATGGATGTGCATAGTCTAAATAAGTAGATAACAACTCTACTATCCCTTGTATTTTATAAAATTTACTATACATAAACTATAATTCCTCAATATCAGACAAAAAAGACTCTACACAGCTAAAATATTGTTTTAAACTATTAAAACAAACATCATCTTTACTTGTATAATATCCTTTATCTTTTCTAAAATCTACAACTCTTTTAACATCATCAATGAGTGTACTCATTGTAACACCATCAAACTTATCAAAATAACATACAAAAAATTGAAAAAGATTGATTCTACCATATAAAAAGATATGTAATAAATCTAAGTATACCAACAAATGCTCAAAACTACTATCTTTAAATAGTAATGTGTCTTTCATTATTACCTCAACAATACCAGTATCATGATGATAATATGAATCACCTCTAAAATGAAATAAAACTTTTAGAGGTGTAACACATTCATCTACCATACAATCTAACTTACCATAAATTTCAGAAAGGTTACTAAGATTACTCATATTACTCCAATGCAACTCACATTAAATATAATCACCTAAAGTATATCCACTAATAACACCTTTATCCATAAAATACTTCATATAAGACTGAACATCATCATATACCCTATTAGCAATCTCATTTTTACCTATATACATCTGAAAATCATATGGCTGTAGAAACATCTCATCTAAAACATCTATTCTAATATTACCAGTACGCTTAAAAATAGTGATATTGAAACTAATATCACTATTCTCACCTCCAACTCTTCTACAGAAATACCATGTGTCTTTAGCAAAATCAGTAAATCCTAACTCTCTCATCTCATCATCAGACAAAATGTTAGCTTTAATGTTTGCATTTTGATGATTAGTATCCAAAGGCACATTCATATTAATCAAGTATTTAGTCATTGTTACCAACCTCACCAATATAAGAATTATACATTTCTCTAATCTCTATGATATTCTTATCTTTCAAATCATCAATAAATTGGCTACATAAAAACTTGTAGAAACTCTTCTCAAAATCATTTAAAGAAGTAGTATCAATATCCCACCCTTTAATATAATGACTTAACAACGCCCTACAATATTTCCACTCTAAATACGAATTAGACTTTATTTTAGTCATATATCCTCTAGCATCTGTTAGCACATACCCCTCAAATTCAGATTCATGTGCCTTACTAATGTATGAGTCTAATGCATCTCTATCATTAATAATGGCAGACCATACAACACTAAATACATCATCAAAGGCATACATAGGATTCTCTTCATATATTTTGCTAAACTCTTTTCTGCACTTTTCTGAAAATTCATAATCAATATTAATTCCATTATCTAAATGCAGTTTATTTGGTACAAAATCTAATAAGAACATTTTATGCTTTTTGCCATAATCAACAATATGTACATCTTTAGGGTGAACAACTTCAAAGACTGCTGAACATCTATACTTAATTAAAATATCCCGTAAAGCATATCTAATGTTATAGTCAATCATCTCAAAATTTTCTTTAACATACCCAGCATACTCTGAATCTGTTGTTGCTTTACTTGTAACAATAAAGCAATTATTATCAAAGTCCCATGAAATAATCCCTAAAAATCCATTTTCTTTTTTAGCAACCCTAATAGGGAATTTTAGAGAATCTAACTCTTCTTCCTCATCCATCATTTGTCCAAGATTGAAAAATTTATCATAAGAACGTGCCTTTACTTCACCAGTTTTTTCATGTACAAACAACCCTCTAGCCTTAATAGTAATATTATTCCACAAACAATCACGGAATGCATCGTCTGTAAAATTAAGGCTAATCATATCAGGCTTACACTTATTAACTCTAACAAGTTTAGAATTGGCTATAATATTAACTTCAAATGAATCAGTCTCAATAGAATTTTTTCCTATTGTTTTTAATAACTTATATTCATCTTCCATATAATTCTTATTGTACACTACATTCTCATAATTAAATACAACTGCACCATCAGTATTAATGTCTAAAACTCTTAAATATCCACCAAACTCAACTTTACCCTCTAAGGAATAACTACAATCTTTTGCAGAAACTACACCTCTATGACCAAAAACTTGAATATATCCATCATTATCATGATTCTTATTATATTCTAGTGAAACCTCAAAATCATACCCACCAACACCTTTAATACACTGCTCAGATGATACAGTTAAGGCATTGTCAATAAAGTTAGTCAACCCTGCATGAGTTACCATATACTTTCTATCACCACAGCTAAAAAAATAGACTGAATTGAGTTTTCGGTATAATATACGCAATTCTTTCTTTAATATCTTTTCACTATCATAATGAGTTATCCAATCCTTTAATGTTGTATTGACGAATCTCTTGTACCCTAAATCTTCCCCTACTTCATCATGTGCATATCGAATCCAATGCGACTCATGATTACCTTCTAATAATACAACATTCTTATGTTCAGATAATTCTTGTATAGTTCTCAGAGTATCATAATGCTCAATCCCTCTATCAAAATAATCACCAACAAACACATATAATGTATCATCGTTAAAACCATCTAATGCATCTTTAAGAACACTATTACAAGAATGAACATCACCTATTACTTTTACTTTATCATATTTGGTATGGTTACATATAGTATCTGTATTGTACGAATTGATAAAATCTTGTAAATCTATCTTCTTAATCTCTCTATGTAATGTATCCATACTTTTCATTACATCATACATCTTATCAACAATATGATACGGCACAAAAGAATAAGTGCCCTTACGTAGTTCATTTTGCTCATGAATCTTTAATAAATCCATAGTCATATCATGTTGATAAATTCTATAATTATACCTCTTAGCTAATTTCCTGTACTCGGAAACCTGTTTCTGTACAGTTTTTACAGACGAGCAATGTGTAGCATCAATAACAGTAAACTCACCTTTACTCATTCGGTATTCCAACATCTTATAAAATGTATCAAAAACTTCCTTATTGCAAGACTGATTAATACCAAAAGTACCATCTTCCAACATTACTGTAGAACCATACATTAATCTAAGTTTATCTGGACACAATGTATATTGCCCCAATCCTAAATCATCGACAAGAGTTGATTTACCACTTCCAGGACAACCTCGCAACAACACCAGTGCTTTCATAAAATTAACCTCCCATATGTAATCACTTTTTATTACTCTTCTTTAGCCACTGCATACATTCTTCATTATCATTCTCAATATACACAACAATATCATCATTGAACAAATAAGTGATTAAATCCTCTTTATCTTTAAAAATATCCTTCGGAATTACAAATTTACTCTCATGGTCAATATACCCATCAGCATATCCCCACTCATCTAACTGTAAACCTTTAAAACTAACATTTATACCAAACTCTTGCAACCACTTAACAATAGTTACAAAGAACTTACCATTATACACCTTCTGCAAAGAAGTTACACCCTCATACTCATTAGTTAAAATATAACTTAATTTTTCATCAGGTGTATCTAATACATCATATCCCCACCCATACTCATCAAATCTAGGGTGTAACACATAATTCTTATACTTTTCAGGTATCTCAGTTAGTCTATATGTATCATCTTTAAAATCTGCAATTTCATTAGACTCATAACCACCACGTAAAACAACCTCATTCTTATAAGCTAAAGAGTGTGCGGAACTAGAGTTAGTCTCAAACACACCATTACGAATTAATCTCATATCTAGATACCTCCAAAGCAACTGTCCAATCATTTGCATTTTTATCATCTTCAGTCGGTTTATAATTGGTTTTAATTTTGTTGTCTACTAGTAAATAATCCAATCTATAATTATTTTCGCCATCCTCTACAACATCATAAATCAAATACACACCATCATCCCAAGATTTTCGTCTTACACATTCATATTGAGAAACACACCAATACATTGCTTGACGATAATCAGTCTCTTCTTTTGGTGTATCAACCCAATTTTGCATATTGTCGGAATTATCATTTTCAATATAAATTACAATGTCATTGTTAAACAAATAAGTCAACAAATCTTCTTTGATTTGAAACATCTCTTTATTTACGACATTTAAAGATTGATGGTCAATATGGGCACCAACTTCAGAAGATTCACCATATTCTTCTGGCAAATTTACCACAATATCCAATTCACTTAACCATTGAATCACTTGTTTGAAAAATTGGTCTTCTTTAACAGTTCCCCAAGTTTTATACTGATAAACAGATGACATTAAATAACTTAGCTTTTCTGCTGGGGAAGTCAATACATTGAACCCCCACCCATACACATCAAAATATAACGGCATATATGAATACATTTCATATTCCTTTAGTTTATCTGTTAACCTCAATTCCTTAATAGATAAACACAAATCTTTGCTTGGCTTATAATTATAATCACGCAAGACTGTATTCTTATAAGCCAAAGAGTGGGCAGAAGAACTATTTGTCTCAAATACACCATTTCTAACTAATCGCATATCATGTTCTCCTTCATTTTAAAATATTCACGTAAACTAATTTCATCAAACTTCTTAATAGCATCCATTGTTCTACTACTGGGAGCGAAATACTCATCAACGGCATTAATATACATTGAATGCTCTCCCTGATAAAAGGTCTGATACTCTTCTTTAGAGATTTTATCTTTAATGTGTAACTGCTCTAAAGCTAAATTATCAAAAGAAACTATTTCAAATAACTTAGTCAACTTCATAATATGTGTATCCCATTCAATATGAGAATTGGAAGTTAGGTCTACTTTATTAGCATTAAACCCAAAATCTTTCTCACCTAGAACAAGTACTTTACGATATTTTTTATGCAACTTACACACATCTTTAAGACTATCAATACCACATATCACATGAACAACAGTATTATTATATTCTGATATCCAATCAGGTAAACCCATACTACCACATAGGGTACGAAAACTAATACCTAACCCCTTGATATACTGCATAATCTTATTAAGATGTCTATCTCCACCATCCATGAGATATCTCTCATTAACAGTTACATTAACTATAAAACTTAAATTATATAAAACCTTAACAAACTCTATAAAATCATCAGATATTTGATTTGCACCTATTGCCAACTCAGTACCTTTAGGTAAATCTGCAACCCTAATAACATCTAACAATTTATCATAATCACACACATCACCATCTACAGTAGCTGATTCATGACAAAAACTACAAATACTTACGCCTTTATCAGCATTATACCCATAAGGACATCTTTTAGATACCCTTATATCAATGTTAAGAGGCGTATCTAATCTAAGAATATTATCATCAGTCTCAATAATCCTAGTACCATCATCGTATAATGTTATATCTGCATTACCATTCTTATAATGAATCATTTTATCCCTCATTATGAAAAGCTCTTCTAATACTATCACTAGAAACTTCTTTACGTATGCCCATATTAAACAATCTAATGGCTCTTAAAATAATTTCTAAATCATCCAAACCTATCTCAGTATCTCCATAATTAACATCTAAGTGTAATTTACGATAATGAATTTTAACATTATTATAATCTAAAAATTCAAAGTATATACTGTGATACCCACTATTAAAGGTAACATCAAAAGATTTACCAATTAACCTTCTATGTACACTACCAACAGAAATATATGTTGATGATGCAGAACCAAAATACTTAGAAACCTTTAATTTAAATTCTTTATCTAAATTACCATAATACTCAATCTCTGAAATTTCTAAAACATCATATGAATCTGATAACTCAAACAACAACTCCTCATATAAAGTATCCTTCTTTAATACTAAATACGTATTTTCATCTTTAGTATATTTTACTTTAACAAATGACATAAGTATTGTATCGTTATCATCAACAAAACAAGGTATTTTGTAAAAACCATATCTAGAATCTGACATAATAGCACCTCACATAAAAAATAACCATGTAATATTTACATGGTTATTATAACACACTATATATTAAATTGTAAAGTTATGTAAACAAATCAAACACTAAATCCTTTAAACATATCAACAACTTCACACTCATCAATATGAGATTCTATATATTCTCTTGAATCTTTTTCAGTGTAATCCCACTCTTTAGGTATTTTTACCATCTTCATACCATAATTATCAACCTTAGATAACTTAGATATATCAAAATCATCTTTATATTCAAGCCTACCATTAAAGATACTATAGTCAACATAATGATGTATTCTGTTAAACTTAAAAACCTTTTGAGCATATTGAGGATAAACATCAACTAACATTTGAGATTTATTATCGGTACCCTCTTTGAAATAAAACATATCTGAGTTGCCACCACCTATACGTTGTGTAGCTAACTTGTCAGCAGTAAAAGCACACATCTGAATAGTACGCCAACCATCTGACAAACAATCCAAAGATATTATAGTATCTTCATTATACCTACCTCTCCACCTATAAGGTATATCATTCCTCACTAAAATAATAGAATACATTCTAGTATTTTTTATATATGGATATGCAGTATCTCTAGCATCTAAAAACATAGAGTAATTAAGAGAACCCATTGCTACGTTCTTAAATCTAGTAATAAAATCTTCAGCTGCTTTAAAACAAACACCACTAAGAATTTTCCTTTGAAAATTATCTGTAAAATACCTAAACCACTCAATATTATCATCTAAAACCCAGTGATGTGAAAAACCCCTCTTAATAGAATCCTCCCAGCAAAAGTTCCTAGCACCACCAGGACCTTTACCAATAGTATTACCCCTATCATCGAGAGTATCATAAGTATCCTTATAAGACATATCTAGCTCAAGTATAGTACTATAGGTATATCCAAGAGTATTGAATGAGTCCCTATACAAACCAACTTCATCAGGTTCAACAACAACAAAATGAGGAACATTCATCCTATTCAAAACTCTAACAGTCTTTGCTAAAGTCTTTTCATATCTGCCTTTTGAAACAACGTATACTGGATAACTCGGATTATCACCACCAACAACTCTCAAATAACGGTTTGCAAAAACATCTTGTTTAGGATATTTAAGGCTCTTAGTCTTTGGAGATATTTTCTGAGAAAATATCTTTTCAAGCTCTTCAATCCCTAAATTTTTTGTTGTAAATTTTATAGTTGCAACATATCTTACTTTATTATTAACAAATCTAGGCATACCTATCCAATAATCATACCTCTCATCAGATGAAGTGTCAACAGTACTATAGGAATTTAGATTCTTACATCTATAAGCACCTGTATCTAAACTAAACTCAACCATATCTGAATGAATATAAATACCTCTATCAGCATTAACCTTATTAAAATTTTCTATTCCTTCAGTATTAGTAAATCTACAGATTATATACATATCTCACACCTATAAATATTTTCCAATAACCAACTTACGTAAATCTTTATACTCATAGTAATTTAATTTTCCATGTTGATGACAATCATCAATAATAGAAAGCATATCTTTACCACCTATTAACCCATTGTAGCACAAATACTCTGACATACATTTCAACCACTCATAGTATCCACTATTAGGTAAAGTTTTTATACACATCCACAAACACTTTAAAACTACACCTGCTTTAAACACAGATTTGCTTACTGTAACATTGATATTCAATTTAATAACACCTCAAACCTAAAAACCACAATTATATCCACTATTAAGTCTATCGGTAAATAACTCTACTTCTTCATCAGTAAACTCATATCCAAGTAACTCATTATCCATTAATGCAAAAGGACTATCACCCTCATCTAAGTCAATGAATCCAAACCCCATAAGTGTATCCTTATCACCCCATGTGAGCCACCATTCATATCTTTCATCAACATCATCATAATAATTAATGATATTACCATCCTTATAGGTTGTAACTGCACCTAACCCGTACACCACACTATAAGGATTAACTTGTATCATACATCCAAGTTTTTTAGAGATTGACAGGAAATTTTTACCGATACCAACTCTCAAATATATGAGTGCTACAACCTCTTCATCACTCTCTTTAATAATTTGAGAATCCCATCTATAATGATTAATCTGTTCGATAACATCTGATTTATCGTTAAAATCAGTAATGTGTGCAACAACACCTAAACTATCACAAGTACTAGCAAAAGTTGTATAATGCATAATCAAAATCCCCTCATACAAAAATATTGGTGAGATATAAAAAAGTATATACCCCACCAACATAATAATCAACTACTTATTATTTAACATAGACTTAATATCTTCTAACTCTTTTCTCAACTGTTCATTATCTTCCTGTAGTTTTTTAATCATATCATAGGCATTTGTATCTACAATCTTATTGCCACCCTTACCAACTTTAAAACTAGCACCAATATTATAAGATGATTTACCATCTAATACAATACCACTATGCACCATAACATTCTCATTAGGTTGATAAGAAACCCCAAAAGCTAAAGCACTAGAGCCTTTATAATGACCAAAACTTGTAGCAAAAGACCATTTATCATTAGGGTTATAGTCTAAGAATTTTAACCCAGCTAATGCATTAGACGATGCCCCTACTTTACCTACTTCTTTATCAGTATAGGATTTTGATTCTTGTAATGAATTATCACCAACAATATCAACAACACGCTTTAACTGTGCTACATTAACAGCATCTGTATCTTCTAAACCAGCGGCAACAGATGTAATTCTGCGAGTTACATCAACACCATTACCTACTGAAACAGCACTATCTGTAGGTTTCCATACACTTGATGTATCACTAGATGACATCTTAGTAACTACATCATACCCACCATTTTCATTAGCACTACGATTAGAATATGATTTAGAACCTAAAGCCACACCACCATCGAATAAAACATTAGTATCAGTACCAATAGCTACAGCATTACTTGCAGTAATAGAACCAGTACTATCTACAACATTACCAATTATTACAGTATTATTAGTATTAGCCACAGAACGATTATAACCAATAACAGTAGTACCATTCATATTAACACCAGTATTTTGATAACCAACTACAAAATTATCCTCACTACTATGTGTATTATCACCAGCTACTACATTATTAACACCAATAATAGAGGTTCGTTTTGTGTAATCAGCAACATTACCACCACCAAAAACCATAGTGGCGCCAGCACCATGAGAACTACGTACACCATCACGCAATCTATTAGAAAAATCCTTAGCAGAATTACCACCACTTGTAGGGAAACCACTCAATGAGCCAATCGAATTAGTTACCACGTTACCAGCCCCATAAACTAATGTACCATTTGTATTAAAAGTACGATTAGCAACACCTGTTACAGTATTAGCAATACCTGCACCATACCCATCAGCAGTCTTAGACTCAATACTATTGAATGAACCATTTACAGTAGCACCCATATTCTTAACAGAGATACCAAACATATCATCTGAGCGACCACCTTTATAATCACTAGAAACAATGTTATATGTACCAGTATTAGTAATAAAAGCACCATTACTAAAACTATTAGCACCAACAGTAGTAGCATACACACCTAAATTATCTTTACGAGTAATAGCAGTATCAACTGTAGTATCACCTAACTCACCTTTATAATTATGTGAACCAACCATAGTAGAGCCAGTGCGAGCAAACGTATTATCACCAACAACCACACTACCTACTACCTTTGTCGGGTCTGCTGGAATACGTGATGATGAAAACATACCACCACTATATGAAGTTTGCCCAAAAGCAAAACTAGCCTCTTGACCACCAGCCATATTTTCTACATGAGCATGCTTACCAATAGCTACACTACCACCTTGACTAGCATAATTATTGATATTAGCATCTTTACCAACTACGATATCACCAGTAGCAAGGCTATTACCATTGGAATAGCTAATAGAGGCATTGTTGCCAATAGCAATATTCTCTACTTTAGGTGCATTACTCCCAGTACCATAAGCAATACCACTACCTGTGCCAACACTATTATCTACAGCACCTACACTCATTGCCATAGACGAAATAATCAAAGTTGTTAAAATTGTTTTCTTATTCATAGTGAAAAATCTCCTTTTTAAAACCACTACATTTTATACATACACAATACCACAATGTGTAATGTTTTGTAAAGTACTATTTTAATTTTTTCCTTGTATACATATCAAATGTGTAGTTTACCCATTTACCACTTACCTCATCCTTCTCTTTTAACCCCATACCAATTTGACTATGACTAAACTGCGACTCATCAAAGTCAAATACAGTATCTGCCTTACGAGCATCATTGACACGTGTTACATACATATTAGTACACACATCTAAGAACATATGATAAATAGAACTACCACCTATTACAAATGCTCGTCTATCCCCTAATTCCTGTAATACCTCTTCTTTTGAATGAAACACCCTAACACCTTTAGGTACACTATCACCATACCCCTCTTGATTAGTGATAACCCAATGCTCACGATGAGGTAATACTTTAGGTAAACTTTCAAAAGTCTTACGCCCCATGATAATAATCATACCTAATGTCCTCTGTCTAAACATCCTCATATCACTAGGTAATCTGTACAACAAATCATTATCCTTACCTAACCCATTACACGCATCCAAACACATAATCATATTAACCATACAACCAAAACCTCTACACAATATAATAACTTACAAAACACCTTATAAAAACGCTTATATCAACTTGTGTGCCACTTTTAATGACTGTACATTAATTTATACATTAACCTTCTAAAGTCACAATACAACGTAAATAAAGTAAATAAAGTAAATAAAGTAAATAAGAATAGATAAATACTAATAGATAAATGCTTTACCACTATACATATGCTGTACAACCTTATCTGTAGATATAGTATAACCCTTATTTAGCATAACACCTACTGTACTCACAACCAAACTAGCATCAATATCACACATAGGCTTAGTATTAAGAGTGAAATATCGACACTCTCGACCAACTATCCCAGGTAATGCATTTAATTGTTTAATACTGTTATTACGTAACCTATGACACGTAGAAACCATCGTAACTATGTCAAACTTCTCATTCTCTCGACATATAAAATAAGCATATCCTTCTAATAACTTTACATCACAAACTATATGTAATGTAATATATGATAATGCCCCTCTCGTAATTGTATGTTGTAATGACACCTCATGTCCAACAATCACACTCAACATATGATTGACTGTATCCTCACTAGACAATACACCATTAATCACCCTACAACTTTGATTGATATCACCATATGATGCATCATACAATCTAGTATCATTCTCTGGTATATAAGAGAATATGGTAATCTTAATATACCCATCATCTCGTCTAACACCACCATGCATATCGAATTTAAAAGTATACCCACTTCGTTCAATCATGAATGTAGTATCACCACGATATTGAAACAAGATATCCACATACACAGACAAATCAACTTCAAACCACCTAACACTTGTACATGGCAAATAAATAAAATGATTCTTAAAAGAAAATACTATCTTATTCTCCTCTTTAGTGATTGTTATGAGAAACTCAGTCATCCTACCAACCTCAATAATTGAACCTGTCCAAACTACACCAATAGGAATGAACCCTATTGTAAAAATCACTCACATCTATACAATCATTCAACATAACCCTACGCATAAATAATCTAACAGGACACTCTATCCCCTCATAAGGAATACACCATTCATGTTTCTTATAGAGAGTGTCAAAAGATACAGTAGTCATACAATCTACAGTACCTACACTCTGATTAACAGCTTGATTGATAGCATCTTGACAATAACTCATAATACTTAATACATACAAAATGTCCATGTTACTACTATCTTTAGGTAATACACCAGTATCTTGTATTGACACAACCACATACCTATTAGTATCTACATAACACTTCATATCCTGTAAAGTTAAAAACAACTTGTACACTAACACAGACTTACACAAAGAATACATAGGACTTCTAACACCATTAACCTTGTCAACATCATCTAGATTTAGACTCTTACCTAATGCAACAAAGGATAACCAATCATACACATCTTTAATGACAGATATATACAATGATTTAATAAGCATAACATCACTTTGATATTGAGAAACATATTCAGGCTTTCTGACACTCAGGAAGTTGTTAAACGATTCCTGTAATGCTGCACTTCTAAACTCAATAAAGACATTTAAAACATACTCACAATCTCTCCCATCAAACCAACGATATATGTGTATAATATAATCATGATAACAACTTATCCTTGTATATCGTTGATACATATCACCATTAGCAAACAAGTTATACATACCTGCACGATATAAGTCAACACCCACACTCATTAGATGACAGAGTTTAAATCCAACCATCAATTTCTCTAAATACTGTCTAGCATCATAGAACTTAGCACCTACAATAACTTGAAACACACTTCTAGTAATGGTAAACCTAATGTCATACTCTATCTCTAATGGATTGCCACCACCATGAATGATAACCTTTTCTTTCATAGAAATCCTCCCCACTATTATTTGTTATACATAGCATCTAACACAGTCTCTAAATAGCCATGTATTATATCCTTGATAGACTGAAAATTGATAGCTGTATTTAACATCACTCTCTTTTGAAACAACTCTACAGGTACACGTATAGTAGTATCAGTATCGACTACATCATTATAACCACTATACATACCTACTTTATTCGTATTATGCCTACCATATATTGACATCGTAATTGCTTCCTTCATAGAAATATCTCCTTTGATGTATATCCCTTAATTGTTATACTCTATCGTATCTCTATTATACTATATCTCTATGATATTGTAAAGTTTTGTTAAGTTATACAATCTAGAATATATCTTGTACCACTAACACTACCATGACCTGTCCCTGTGAACCCTCTCATCAACCTCTTTATTGACTCTCCTACCATCTATCCCTAACTTCAATAACTCTTCTCGATACAACACTCTCTTTACTGTATTCTTTAATAACTCCCTTAAATCATCACTATGTGCTACAGTACTACCACTCACCCTAATCCCTAATCCTACTAACAATTTTCGTATCATCCCTACTCTCAATCCATCATACATATCATTCTCCTCTAATTTCCTATATATCTCTAACTTTTCCTCATTGATTGGTATCTTCTTCATATCCTCTATATCCTCCTATTTTATATCCCTATCTTATATTTCCTATTTTTATATCCCTATCTTATATCCCTATATCTCTTCTTTTAGAACTTAATTAGTATATAGAACCTAGTCAGCCCTCTCTTTATTCACCTATGTCCCTATTTATGAATATTATAATACATAGAACTTATAATATTTCTCTATATCTCTTCTTTAGTATAATACAGTATATAGAACCTCTATTATATCTCTCTTGAATACTCACTTCTTGTTTACTTTT
>ERZ773066.139-NODE-139-length-40738-cov-5.298847_pt1 | contig 40738 bp, 60 predicted proteins | sample MGYA00580573_ERZ773066 | MGnify/ENA primary metagenome ERZ773066 (study PRJEB29015, sample SAMEA2738128) | human oral metagenome | biome: human oral; feature: human-associated habitat; material: saliva | place: China | collected 2203 ... | reverse complement strand
GCAATAAATCAGACCCCTATATCCTCTATCGGTAGGAAAGACCCCCTACACGAAACACGCAACGTTTGCGTGTGGGTAATGGGCAAGCAATGTTATGAATATTAAGAAAGTAAAAGACTTTTCAGCGTCTAAGCCTTATGTTGTTGTATCTGATACAAAGAGTAGTAACCCTTTGCTTGCTGGTTCATTCGTTAATACAACGGGGGACTATGTGGCTACATTCGACATTAGTCGTGTTTGTCCAAAGTTTTTCGAGGACGAGGACAATGTGGATTTAGAGGCTGCTTTTGCAGACTTTAAGAAGTTAGTTAAAGAGAATAAGGACAAATTCGTTTGTCTTGATTTTTCAATTAGCGAGTTGAGCGGCGGTGTTTGTAGTCGTGTTCTCATTGTGTCAACAGGTAGAGAGATGACAGTACGCCGTGTATTGTCTTTGTTGTCACGAGAGGAAACGCTACCAAGCGTAAAAGCAAACTTTGATACAGCGGTGTCAAAAGGTCGTTACAAGTATGTTGTGCCAAACGCAACTATTGAAGACTATCAAGAAACTGAAAATGAGGGTGAGGAGGTATAACCTCCCACCCTTTTTTTAATTATCCGTAACACTGAATCGAAATAGAAAAGGTTAATATATAGCCTTTTACTATATACATACTCTTTGCACATAAGAGTATTTCATAAAAAGGGAACAACCATCTTGGTGAAGGCAAGCCAAGAATGCGCTTATTAAGCGTATCCTTATCCACATACTATACATAATGCACTATGTGTAGTATAGATGGGACGCTATTATAACATAATAGTGCAAATACTGCGTTAATACATAGCATGCGATGTAATAAATTAGCAGTTAGATTTAGGTAGTATGGAAGCTCACGTATTACCTAAATCCCTAACCTTGGTAAATCATGGAGCTTCATGTATACTGAAGTGCAAATCAGTATTTTAACGCTACATAGTAGCTGTTGGGTGCTAATCCACACTGGGATACTAACCTGGTCGGGGAAAAGTATGTTGTATCAACATGCAGGCATGGTTCGACTCCATGAGCACCTTCTATCATTTAAACAAAGTTATGGAAAAAATTAAAGATCCAGAAAATCGACTCTACATGCTATTAGCGTTGATTACAGCATTCTTTGCAGGAGTGCTATTTGTGCTTATCATTGTTATAGGTATTGGTAAATGCCACATAATCAATGATTTAGAGTATGCTAACTATAAGACTCTTGAATATAAAGAGAGTTTATGTAATGCATACTACAACTATTTCAACAATGCAGAAGCTATGTTGGATAGTGTAAAAATCGAGGATTCTCCTTATATCGAAACTGATAAAGGTTCTGAATATCTTAATAGTGTAAAAGCTGTTAAAGATTTACAGGATCAAGAGGAGAATTGTGATAAGTACTAAACAGAAAGCTACCAGCTGTAAAGAGGTAGCATTATCCATTTGCATAAAAACATGGTGGGAAAGTTTCTGCATTGCAGTTTTAGACCCACCGTTTTGTTGTCAGCCCCTGAGTGAAGTATAGTAGCTCTTATAGGAACTGTCTGGAGTGCTCACGAAAGTGAGAATATGCACATTAAATTAAATCCTTGTGCAAGGTAAATGTATGGAAGATTTTATTATCTTTTCAAACGTTAATGAAGGACGTACATTAATACGTAAGTCTGAAGTTATAAGCATCCATGAAGACAATGAAGACAATGAAACAGAAGTTGTGATTGGAACAAGCAATAGAGACGAATTCGGCACAACCGAGTCATTTGATTCTATCATCTCAAAACTCACAAAGTAATGGGACAGGTAGATTACTCAGAGTTCTTGAAGGCTGCAGATGCAGCTGCAAGAAAGGTGCATAGTTCAAAAGCTAAACACCAAGTAGTCAATCATGTATGGAGTCCTGAAAAGGATAAGTATGTGAAAGTGAAGCGTTATCGCAAAAAGACAGCAATGACAAGACATGAAGAACGTGAATTCTTTGGTCATCCATTCACATTCAAGAAGAACATTGTGTTAGTCAACAAGGAAGACGTAACTCTGCTATTTGATAAGAATTGGCAGCTTTGTGAACTATTCCCTATACGTGAAGACACGAAGGAATTTCTTGATGCTCATCGTGGTCAACCTTATCAGATGTTTGTAGATGATTAAGTTATCATACGCTGAGTCTTTAGCTTTCAAGAAAATGGGCTTCAAAGAGAAAACAGACGGATATTTTGTAGTAAAAGTACCAATTGATGTTTGTTGCCCAGATAATTGGAACGATAAAGGAGAAGGTTTTGTAGCCATGCTAAATGTATATCAAGCTGTTGAATTCTTATCAGCTAAAAAAGGAATATACATTAGCATTTCAGTTCATACAAATCATGAAATGAGGAAAGCTGAATTGATGACTACTGTGACGTATACAAGGATTGGTTATATAACATGTCAGAATGAAATTGGCAATCGTTATACAACTATAGAAAATGCTTTGTATGCTGGTGTGAAAAATGTTCTGGAAACTTTAAAGAAGCTTTAATATGATTAAGCAAAAGGTAACAGAATATACCTCTCATTTCTTAGTAGAAACAAGATTAACTTTTACTAAGAAAGAAGCAGAAGCTTTTTATTTAGATAAAAATCTAAAGAGAAAAATAAATGCTATAATTAATCGCTATAAGCGAGGAAACATGGAAAAACGTAATTATTCCTCACTTGTGTATAGACTTAAAGATATAAAAGATTTATCTTCAACATACATATGTGGTATAGTATTTCATGTTTATTATAACATTGTTTATCTTGATAGAAAACATATCATCCTGAATAAACAAAAAGCTTTTGCTGAAGAAATCAAAGAGAAAATCAAGGCAAGTATAGATGCTTAGTTCTATACAAAGTTAAAAACTTAAACATTATCAAAATGAATATTTTAAAGACAACTCCAAAAGGCGTAGTAATCGAGACAAAGATTGGAATTAATCCAGAGTTATCAGAGAAGTTATCTAACTGTGGTTCTTACCACATGAAGGCAATCAAGAAGCAGTGCGATAAGATCGCAAGCTGGGAGATTGTGGATAATAACATCGCGAAGGATGAAGATTTCCCAAAGATGGTGAAAGTAACATCTGTGCCATTCAACGAAGTAGACGCCGACTGTGTTAGCACGTTTGTAAAGACACAGGAGAATCTTGTAGAAACTGTTCTTAAGGCAGAATCTATGAGTTTGGTAATCGACAGAGCGGTGGATTGCGTTAATCGTGTATTCAAAGCGATGCTCGATACGTCTTTTACACCAGACGAGTATGCAGAAAACTAAGGTCCATATAAAAAACCAACAGCATCAACAGCGGAAAGACAAATCCGCTGTAGATGAGGTTGGGAATAAGAGATTTAGGTTATTCTTTAAATCTGGTGGAGCAAGTATTCTTGTAGCTAAAGGATTAACAAAGAATGAGGTTTATATTCTAACTAAACAGTTTGAAAATAACCTCAAGAACTACGATTCTAAGCTCGAAGGAGTGTGGCTTAGCGTAAAATAAGCAAATGTAAGTGCTGTCTTACATAACATTTAAAACATTTATCAAAAATGATTCCAAGTTACAATAAACCAAGTAACAATGATGGATTTGAGAAAGTCTTATTCATCTTATTTATAGCCATGCTGTTCTTTGGCATTGCTGTAAAGTGTAGTGCCCAAAAGGTACAACAGAAAGCTGTGTATGACACAGTAGTGTGTGATCAAGCTTGTATTCAGAAATACGTACAGATTCCAAACGAAAAAACTGGAAAAGTACGTATCTTTGCTGTGTATAAGGATTCTAAGCACAATGTTAATGAGCTTATTAACGTGTCAGAAAGTACATATGATTACATTCAGACATGTAAGACCTATGGGATTCCTGCCCAATTAGGCATTAAGCTCAGAAACGGTGCTATCCAGAGTATTATTCGCATTAAAACAATCATAACTGTAAGGCGATGAACGATGGAATAAAGAAAGGTGTAGCGGTGTACCGTAAGAACAAATACGGTCACCTCTACAACATATTTCTTGTTGAAGGTACGCGCGGAGATAAAATCCTTGCTAAAACCTTAAACGGGCGTAAAATAACATTAGAGAGAAATGATTTTTACCCAGTAAAAATTCCAAGTTTGAGAATATCAAATGAGGAAATGGATAAAATTATAGCTGGCGTTAGAGTCTTTAATCATAATATTACACAATCGTGGGTTGATGTAGTAGAAGGATTTAAAGAAAAACAATTTGAAATTATAAGACTAACACATGCAAATAGAAAAGTGTATGTGATGTTAGAGTCCATTAACAGATCTGTTAAGAATAAGATTGTGAAAGAAAGCGCAAATGGAATTCTAACTAAACAGATCTTTTCTATTAGATGCGCCATTTGGAATATCATATTTGAATGAAAATTCCAAAGCCAGGCCAATTTTGCACAATAAACAATGTAGTTTACAGAGCTTATAAGGCAAAAGATGGCTGTAAGGGATGCGCTTTCAACAATCTGTTTTCATGTTTAGGTATAATAGATGGTAAAACAGGTAGAGCTAAAATGGACTGCAAGTATAGTCATATAATCTTTAAAAAAGTATGAAGTTGTTAAAACTATCATCAGTTATAAGAATAATCATTTCAATCTTAATTTTGTATTTGATAGAAAATGGTATGATAATAAGCAGATTTAATATTGCAATAATAATACTATGCTTTATCGAATTGACATTAGATCTTTGTTACATTGTAATAAACTTAAGTATCAAAGAGTAACCCCAAGTGTAGAGTGTTAGTATCAAACTAATGCTCTACATATACATTTAATGCAACCTACGCCTCCGAAGTACAAGGAGAGTACGACTGGTCCCAAGTCCAGGATGAAAGATGCAGAGGGGATGTACATTTAAGTGCACGCTTATCAAGAGCGCGATGCTGAGTCTCGAATACTCCGTGCACTACATTTTTTATGTTAGTTATTTATTTTGGTTATGATTATCTTGTTCTCTTGTTTTAAAACGTTGTGAAACGCTAAGGATTATTGGTTAAGTAAATGTCATAATTGAAGTTATTAAATTAGCTATTAGGTAATAGAGATTACCAACAACACACTTGCTTGTGAAAGTAGGTGTGACACGGCTTTATAGCTCAATTGATAGAGCACAACACTGATAAGGTTGAGATTTGGGTTTGACTCCCTTTAAAGCCACAGTATTATCCTAACTATACTTTCATAAATAGTAGTGACTATTTAATATCTTTAAGTTTTAGTTGTTATTAATGTTTAATGCGCGGTTCGTGAGAATAGCGCATCATGGCCTATTCGTCTATCGGTTAGGACACAAGATTTTCATTCTTGTAAGAGCGGTTCGACTCCGCTATAGGCTACAAAAGTTTTTTCCAAGTTCTTTAAAAACTGGGCAATTAATTTATGTTGAATCCAATAAACATTATCAAAATGGAAAAATGGATTAAAGGGTTTTTAGCAGCATCATTTATGCTGTTTGTAGCTGCCCTTGGTTTAGCGACCTTAACAAGCTGCAATCATGAGAGTGGTAATAGAAGGATCAAAAATTCAGACTCTGCTTTTGTGGTTGGAATTGTTGATCAGTATTGTCATCCAGAAATGTCTACTGTTGACGAAGCCGTAATGCTTCAGAGACAAATGGCAATGGATGCAGACTATGAGCACGTGTTCATAAACATGCCGCCGCAAACACTGAGAGCAGTAGTTCATGTTATGACACACAAGAATCATGGTACACCTACATTTACAATCAAAGATATTGCTCAAGAGTATCTATCGAGTCAGAAAGTATATGACAACCTGCCCGATGATAACAAGCAAGATCAAGATGTAGGCTCTGATCCGAAGTTACTTGATGAACCTGATAGTATAGGAGGAAAGTAACATGGAAACAAGAGCTATCGTAATTCTTTATGAAGGGGTAAAGGCTCCTGAAAAATTAATGATCAAAATTGCTCAGACTCTCCGAAAGGAGAAGATAACGAGCGATCGAGACATTTCTATTTCAGAGCTTGATCAGAGCGATATTGCAAAAACTTTAGTGAAAGCTAAAGCTGCAGAAACTATCACATTTAAACATGTGATAGAAAAAGATCCTACTGAGCAAGCTATGATCTACCTGAAAGGTTATTTCGGTGAAGAAGTATGGATTAATCCAGTACTATTCGGAGTTAACCTTATGGGTGCAAAACACAACCTTTCAGAAGAAGGAAAAACCGCTCTACGCATATTGTGTAGAGATAACATCTCTTCAGATGTTGCTATGAAGTACAATTTTACACAAGCTCACCTGACCGCTATTAAAGCCGTCGTAACATCAATGTAATGAAACACTATGATGATCACCATATGGTGATAGAGAAAGAGAGTAAAAGAACAGAACGGGCAAGACATATTAATGCAAGACCATACAAACGTTCTAAGTACAAACATAAAAACTACGAAGAAGATGTACAAGGTAGAACTTTGGAGCCGTAATTCTCATGGCAACAAAAAAGACCTGATTTCAACATCTTTGTATCCTACAAAGGAAGAAGCTGATGCTGCGAGAATAGTCTTAATAAGGCTATCTCGTGGCAGAACATTCGTCCCAATAGATGCAGAATGTGTGAAATTAGGCAGGCCAGAAGTGGCTATTTTCAACGAAACTAACTATATTGTTTGTTAGAATCGTTTAACATAATATTAATTTTTAAAATCATTATCAAAATGGCAAAAGAAACAAAGAAATCAGCAAGTGAAGTAGTAGTAGCTACAGAAGAGAATGTGTTGGACCAGATTAAGAACGGCAACCTCTTGAAGGAAGCTAACGTCAAAGCAGCTCTCGAGGAGATTGAGAAGCAGAAGGACGAGAAGCAGAAGAAAGAGGCAATGAACATGATCTGTGTTGCCAAATACCAGAACAGTAAGGCTCTTCTTGAGCTTCGCGCACGTCGTCGCGAAGAGAAGAATACCAAAGAGTTCCTTACTGAGACAAAGAACATTCTTGACGAAGTACTTGGTGGTAAGATTACTCCTACAGATTACAACAAGAAGCGTGACGATCTACGCGAAGAGTTCCGTAAGAAGAACCGCGAGAGTGACAAACAGCTTTCTGAGGAAATGCAGGAGCTGCGAGAGAGCTTTGAAGGCCGCTGGCAGTATTGGTGGGATTAATAATCCTACGAGTGCACAATTAGCGTTGAGTTAGCAGAGTCTTAGAACCAGCCTAACACGGAGACTACGGATAGTTTAAAGAAATTGGCCCTACATGGGCGTAATTAAGAAAACACCTATTCAGTGAATTAACACTGACACAAGAGCCTTTGAGCCATGTGCAACGCAAACAGCGAGGACACGCTGTATAATATGTCCAATTATGATCAAACAATTACAGTATGCGAACCATCGAGTCGGTGCTCCTATAAGGAATCCTCATTGGCGAGGTAAGTAGACACTGTACTGTGTATCAAGAATCAGATACATGCGAATTATACGAGAGTCTTGAACCAGTTATATGAAACATATTTGTAAAAAGCTTATAAATGCGTTTTAAAGCGTTTAAACAAGTCAAGTGGATTAGCTACCCACAAGGTGCGTTAGAACGCCTTAGAGCGCACGTAAATAGCTTTATTCAGGATCTTTAGGATTGATCACCTAAGGATTCACTAAGAAAGAAAGCATATCCGTATGAGGTATACGACCAAGACGCGGGTTCGACTCCCGCCAGCTCCACTATAAGAAATAGAGAGGAGGAGAATCTTGTGAGGGGACTCTTAATAGAGCAGCACGTAGATCAACCCTCCTACCATGGGGCTGTGTGGTTTTGATTGGCGTGGAAGTAAATACACCTATTCAGTTAGGAAGGATACTGTATAAATTCAAATGGCAACTTTAATGTTGTTGACTATACTTGCGTAGCGTAAGTAATAAGTCAGGTGGATGCGAAACCTACCAAAGTGGTTTAGATTCGGGAGGTAAAGGCAAATTGATATTAACAATTTTTTATTCTACTATAACTCTCTGCGGGTTCGATTCCCGCACCTCCCACGATTATGAAGACAGGATATAAAGAGATGCTCCGTAACAGGTTACCTGATTACGTTGATTTGGCACTAAAATGGTGTAAAGTCAAAGAGCTTTGGATTAACCATGTCTATGATTCTCAGATAAATATATACGCAGATAAACAAGAACGTTATAATGCTACTCGCATAGCTCTTGGATTATCATCAAGAGAGCGTGTATTTAAATTTGAGGATAGTATAGATTGGGTTTGGATTTCTGAAGAAGAAAAAGAAAGATTAAAGCCAGCTATAGGTTGGATTAACTTCTTTAAAGCAATCTTTCCGTATATTGAAAATAAATGGAAAGTAAATCTCTCGTTAGGTAAAACGGAACAGGAGTTCATTGATGAACTGTCTTCTGAATACCTAAAAACAGTTAATGATTCTGTAAAGAATAAGTTAGCAGTTTTTATTACTAATTATTTGAAAAAATGATTATGTATTTTCCACGTACCAAAAAGATTTATCTTGCTGAATACGTAGGGTGGGATTGGAAAGTTGTTTGTTATAAAGAAGGATGTTATAATTTTGCATACAAATGGAATGTTATAATACCTTCTAAATTTCATCATTTGATGAAAAACGACGATATTGTAAATCTATTAGGTTGGATTCATGAAAACATCGTAATGAAGTTAGAAGATTTAACGTATATTACACTTAATGTATTGATACGAATATCAACGGGTCTTTTGAACAAATGCGATATTGACAAGGATACAAAAATAGAGTTACATGACACAATCGTTTCTCAATTGAGAAATAGGAAATCCTACTTAATCAGTGAAGATTTACCTTTTTAGCTATAGATCATTGGGTTGGTCTATAGCTCCTAATTGTGGTCAAGCTATATCCACGATGCGAGTGACACGCTTATAAATAGCTCTATTTGTTTTGAAAAATCCACGTATTACCCCAGAGGAAGTGGAGATTATCAAAAGCGCTCAAGCTGGTAATATATCAGCTTTTAATAAACTTTTTCATCGCTACAAGGGATTCGTTGATACAATCCTATACTACTATCTTAAAGATATGGATGAAGCAAAGGATATAACTAACATTGTGTTCTTAAAAGTTTATGAAAAACTCTCTCAATTCACAGACTATGACTCATTTGGAGGATGGCTGAGAATTTTAACAAACCGTACAGCAATTGATTACTTACGTAGTGTCAAGAACCACGCGAAACCTGTAGGAGAAGAAAGTGAAAGACTATCGCTTGCTTCTTCTATATCTTCCGATGAAGATGATCTTGTCAATCGTCTTGCATACGAAAGAATACTCGAAGAATTTGAAAAATTCCCTGCTCACATGAAGCAGATTCTTGAGCTATTCTACGTGAATAATATGACTGTTGTACAAATTAGTGAAGCTTTGAGAATCCCCACTGGAACTATTAAGTCGATTTTATCAAGGACTCGAAAGCAAATCAAAAAATCGTTTAATCAAAATTAAAAAAAATGGACTTACTTTGGTTTTTCATTGGAATCCTTATTATCTTTTGTATCGGTCGATACAATGAGAGCAATAAGTTGTTTTGGATACTGTTAATATCATTTGTTGGTAGTTTTGCAGTAGCTACAATCATTACGAAAGTGACATCGTATGATTCTAATGGAGCTAAGAAGAAGGAGGTTCAGGTATGTAAACCCACGCAGGCGTCAAATAGCGCATCAGGAGTATTCCTTTTGGCAGATGCTATGTTAGGAGACACACAAAGCGTACAGCTAAAACCTGCGAGTCAGGAAACGTACATGCCTGAATTACTTTCAATTGGCTTCAATAGTCCGCTCGTTAATAGCGGAATAGTTTACTCACTTCTAAAACCACCACAACTATGTTACAATATTTCGACACTTCATGACATGTCATGAATTAACAAAACAACATTCAATTAATTAACGTGAATTTTTCACAAGTAAATAACTTTTAAATCATTATCAAAATGAGTAAGAAGAATAAAGGCGCAAAGCCACAGTCAAAGTCAACTAACAAAGCTGCAAACGCAGCTCCTCAGGTAGAAGCTCCAACAGTGGAGACTAAGAAAGAGGAGAAGGTAGAAGAGCCTAAAGTAGAAGAGGTTCAGACACCCGCTAACCCAATGAGTGAATTCACCGAGGAGGTGAAGAAGGCTACAGCACGTGGACTTGATCCAAATCGTACAGTAGACTTGCTTAATCTCAGTCACTCTTATTTCCACGACCCAGATGCTGCAGCAGAGCGTTATGGAATCAAGAGAGAAGTAGCTGTTAAGATGGATCAGTGTACAGCTATTGGTGTTATGACTATGTTTGCTCAGGAAGTAGCTCTTGCTGACACCCCATGGTCTCGTACAATGCGTCCAGCAATACTGGAGAGCATGGCAGAAGTTGCGAAGGAGATTGGTGTAACAATCAACCTCAAGTCATTACCAGCTCCTGATAAGGATGGTAACGTAACTATTACCCAAGAGAACGTGAAAGTCTCTGCGGAAACTAAGAAGAAGCTTAAGGAGGAGAAAGAACTCCTTGAGGAGAAGCCTGAATTGGATGTTAATAAGATTGAGAATAAGATGCAGCTCCGCAAGAGTCTTCTTATCTTCTTGTCTGAGCGCAAGGATTATCTTGAGAACATTCAGAAGGCTATCAGTCTTTATGCAGCATATCTGGAGAAGGAGAAAGCCGACGCCACCAAGGGCATGTCTCGTATTCAGTTGTTGCATAGCCTTATCGAGTTTGTTGGAGAGGCTCCGATTGTAATGAATGGAATTGGTTCCTTTCTTTACACCGTTACCGCTACAACAAAGTCTCCAGTACCAGCCTTCTGTCACCTCAAGAATACGGTTACAGATCGCACCACAGGAAACTGTGAGTATGACAATCACTTTATAGCTGATGTTGTACGCGAGATCGTAATCTGGAAGGCTAACCTCAAGAAGGCTGAGAATGAGAAATCTATCGAGGCTGTAAAGAAGAATCTTGAGGTTCTCAAGAAAGATTCTAAGAAGAATGAGAAGGCTATCAAGGATCAAGAGGAACGTATTGAAACTCTTAAGAACAACAGTAAGGTATTCGATGTAACAATCTCATACGTAACTGAGCCTTCTGCAGATCCTATCGAGTCTTTCATGGAGAAGCGTGCAGAGAAGGATCAGGTAGCAATGAAGATGTTCAGATCTCTTTCTGAGAGTCTTTATCGTGGTACTGATCTTAAGGGTGTTAAGACAGACAGCTTGCTCGCAAACATGAAGATGCAGGCTGGAGTGATAACAAACATGTTCCGTGATCCTAACATGCAGTTTGTAAACTATAAGGAGTCTGAGATTCCTGAGTTGCAATTCATGAAGGAGGGCGAAGCTGAAGAACCTAAGGAGGAGCCTAAAGAGGCACCAAAAGAGGAGTCTAAGGAAGAACCTAAGACGGAAGGTGAGCCAGAAAAGACAGAAGAGTCAAAAAACTAATTCAGACTGCCAAAGAAAAAATTCGCGAAGTTGGTAGTCGTATTGGTAAGGCTTACAAAGTCTTGAAAGGCGAGTAAATCTATCAAAGATGAAAAAGTTAACAACATTTCTCTGCAGCGTGGCATTCGCTCTTAGTGGCGTGTGCCTTGCTGTGAGTAAATCAGAACTACTACGGTTGCCTGGAAATACTGTAGTGTATGCGGAGCCTATGAAGCCAATACAAGCTCCGTTTTTCTTGAATCAGAGTAACACTGAGAAAGAAGCTAAAAAGGACACTGTGTTTACCCAAGTGGTAAAACACGACACAGTCCAAGTAACTAACACAAAGTTCAAGTACGTTGTAAAGGTTCGTACTGAAGCTAAAGCTGAGACTCCGTATCTCCCAGCTTTTAGTATAACAATACCGAAGGGGAGTTGGGAAACCTCCCATGATTCTACAAAAGTAGTATCGGAATAAAAGAACCGAGTGTATACCGTATATAGTCGGCGCTCCTGTATATTGTAAGCTATGCGCTTAGTATGCAGGAGCAGCACATTAGTTCCATATAAGGTCTCATTAGCCTTAGGAACGAACTAACTTGATCCGAAAATATGTTAGCGCTCTCAAAGCGTGAGAAACCCAAAAGATAGGATGGAAGACATTTAAGCGTGAAAAACTTATTTGTATTAGGGATAGCGTTGTATCAAACCCTATTCATATTGAAGTGAGAACCGTCTGGCGATGGATATATGAGAAGACGCGTAAGTTGTGAGTTGACAATCACACAAAATTGATGCCGTATCGGAAATGTATACTATGATACTATGTATATAAGAACGTTACACGAGATGAAGCTATAATAAGAAACCCCGAAGAATATAGTACATGGTATGGCTATATGAAGGCAAGGCCAAGTCTATTATAGAAGTATCTACTAAAACCCAGCTCAGTGTTCCTCTACCACCAAAGTAGAGTATGAAGGAGTGAAAAAATGTATGGAGTAAACAATATCGTGGGGATAATACCTACGAGGTATACCGTAACTATGCCGCCTATGTAAGTCCAGTTCCGTGCAACTCGGATGCCTCTCGTCACGCGCGTAGGGGAGTAAGAAGGTAAAACGGCTGAATTATGAAGAAGTACGTCCGCCAGGCTTTGGTCGTTTATGCGGGATATAAAAGTAAAATGACCAGCAGGTTGGGCAATACCTGAATGCAGAAATGCTACGCGAAACGAGGCCGCGGTCAAAGTCTGATTTGATTGTACACAGCTCTTTGGGTGGAGTGAAGATATAAGTGGTACAATAGGATGAGTTGATAAAAACAATTCTCCAATGCGATGATAACGTTACAATCATGGTAGCCGCACTCAGAGGCGATACTGGGAAACTTTATTTAGGTAGACCTGATTCCGAATGCCATATTGCCAATGGTAATGAAAGATCCGTCAACCTTCAACAACTACAAGTATTAGTGCTTTGCATTATATTTACAATATTATATAGTCTCTACAGAGTAGTAAGCTGGTATATTATATATGAGTAAGTATATAGCTTTAGATAAGTATTAAGAAAAGAGAGTTAGAGAGAAAACAAACATGTTAAACAAAAATGGATGTCTCCCGATAGATATACCCCTTTCGTTGTAAGAAAGAAATTGAGTCGGAAATCCGAGTGCCAACCGTAACTTTGAAAAAATTATGCAGAATAAACTATACGATTCCGTCTCGAGCTTGAGTCGCCGAACGTAACTACTAATAGGTAGCAACGGACGGTATTGAAGCAGGACAGCAAATCCTTATAGATTTATAGAGCAGTTATCAGTAAACTGATGGGCAGCAACAGAACTTAAGTACGTCCTTGTAATAAGGATAGGGAGTTAGTGACTCATTAATACATCCTGTCTCGGTGTATTAAAAAGGAATGTTGTGGGTGACAAGGGTAATGATAGGGTTAAATTCCCGAGTGTTCGTGCACTGTCTCGAAGAAATGAGAGATTAAAAACAAATGAGGAAGCTTATCCAATAGAAAAACAGCCGTAGTATCTGTGATCCCCCTGAAGGTGAGATAGTTCGATAAAGAAACGTAAATTGTGTATCCCACGTATAAGATTGGATACTAACATAAGAGATAATCTGTGGTGAATTAACAATCATCGGTAGTTACTTTTAAGTATGTGGAAAGTACGAGAAGAAATTACCAAAGTTTTTGTGGGTCAATCGTATGTGGAAACTTACATCTGTATCTCAGCACTGTAACCCTCCGCGAATCCTGAATCATCAGAGACTTTGACGGATACAGAACAGTATACTTCACATATTGTTTATTAGAATTAAACAATGACTTTCCAGTTGCTTTCGCGCAAAATTAGAATTAAACAATGAATTACATAAATCATTGCACTTGATTGTGCACATTCAACATTCAAAGCTTAAGATAGCAATTTTAATGATGGGCTAAGTTAATCCTACCATTGGATTCCCGTTACATGAGTTGAGCTTCACTTAGAGGAATATAGAAATGTAACAGTTAGAATTGGAAGCGTGCTTCCCATTAGAACAGCAATTGAAGTTGATTTTTCACAGCATTCAGACCCAACGAGGCAGTAATGTTTTATTTTATAAAGCTGTATTTTCAGCATAAAACTTTATTATTAATTTCATCGTTGGTTTATCAAAAACGATGTCAAAAAGGATGAAAAATTATGGAAACTGTAAAAGCATCAGTAGTAGCAAACAATCGTAAGTCACTCTCAATCGTAGGCCAGAACTTTGGCTGTCAGTATTATCGCCCAGAGGCACGTCAGAACGCTGTTAACTTCGACGAGAAGAAGCGTAAGATCGAGCAGGATGGCAATGTTGAGCTCACAACGAATCGTGCAACAAAGCGCTACCTCGTTAAGGGTTATGACGTAGTGAGCATTCAGCTCGGTAACGACATCACTGGTTCTCCAGTAGTGTTCATCAACAAGGATGATCAGGCAAGTGAGGTAGCAATGCCAATCTCTCCAGATTTGTCTAAGGTTGGTCAGGTAACAGAGGACGCTGTTTCTAAGGCTCTTCGTGGTGACAAGAACATCATCTTCTCTGACGTAGAGAAGTTGGTTAAGCAGTGTAATGCTGCAAACCAGGCTGAAATCAGCCGTATTGAGGAGCTTAAGGCTAACCTCGACAAGGAGTTGCAGTCTCTTCAGAATGCAATTGCTGGTAACATCAAGAAGCTCGATGATTACAATCACGAGATGAATGCAAGCACTAACGCTGCATCAGGTGTAACCGTAACAATCACAGAGGACTAAACCTATGGAAAAGCTTGTATCTGATGCAAGCAAACTGTTAATGCAAGTTCTAATGACTGATTCCAAAGTGTCTGTAAAGATACTTGACAACGCAAATGATGCAGAAAAGTACAAGATTTGTACAATCCAAGATAATGGTACTATTGTTCTTGGAAAGACATCTGTGCGTTGGTGGAATCAATTGTTAGGCTGTCAGGACAAAATTCCATTTGATAGTTTTGCTTTGAAAGTGTGGGACGCATTGGTAGATTTATCAAGCGGCCTTAACAATAAAGCTATTCTCAATGGTTTATCTATTGAAGTAGTAAAGAAGTCAGTCCGTACAAAGGACTATGACTATGTTGTCCGTCGATTATATGATTGCTGGGCTCATGTAGCTCAGAAGAGCGAAGGATACCAAAAGGCTCTGTCTCCCGAGGGAGGCCCGGGTTCGGCCCAAGACTGTCCTGGTGGTACTTTCGCGTCCAACAAGCCACGTGAAATAGTAATCAACATCAACGGTACTAAGAAAACAATTCCTTTCATAGATAGTAATGGTGACCCACTGAATATAGGATTGGATTACGGATTTCTTGGATTTCGTAACTTGTAAGTGATATATCTGAGGATATAGAAGCATAATCCCGAGGGAAAATGCTTCATAACAAGCAGTTAAGAAAGAAAAGAATGAAGTATGATGATTCTAAATTCGGATTATCGTTACTTGGTTATTTACAGTTATCCATTTCCCCGAGGGGATTGGGGCGTGCTTCCTGCGGGAGGTACGCCTCGCGGATTAACCTTAAGTAAACTTGGTTCGATTCCAAGCTATGAGCAAGTGTAGGTAAATGATCTCTCGAATTCATATTTTTTGAAGTTTAATTTTAATCAAAATCTAATTATGAGTAAGAATAAATCAATTGAATTGAATTCAGCAAAGATCATCAATATCCGTAAGAATCTCGATATGACAATTAACAAGTATTGGAAGATCATTCGTGCGGAAAACGTAATGGCTAAGAAGGCTATTGCAGCAGGCCAGGGTTCTGGCTACGACCTCAAGAGTTTGTACAATGAAATTACACAGATGAGTGAGAAGCGTATTATCATTAAGGGTATGCTTATGTTGCTCAATATGGGTATTACAGAGTTCAACTATGAGGAGTTTAAGAAGACCAATAACTATGCTATTTTTGCAGCTGGTGAAGCTAAGGAAGCTATCGCACAGCTTAAGATGATTCCTATCATTAATCCTTCTGAGAAGGCATCTAAGGGTAAGAAGCATATGGGTAAGACAGAGTCTTTTACCTCAGCAAAGATTGCATCTCTCGTTAAGGAGAGCCAGTTGAAGGCAAATAAGTTTGACGCTAAGCTCAAGGAGTTTAACGACAATACTAACATAACATGTACTGATGATATTGCAGAAAAGTTCTCTATGGACTTAGCAGTATAATATCGGCACAAGTATATGGTGTATAAGGACCAGCATTTATGCGACAGTTCGAGGCTGTCTATACTTTCATTTTAAGGCCATTTAGAGGCCTTCTGAGGCGTTTTAATACGTTTCCAGGACAATTCACCGCAGAGGTGAAAATAGCGCCTTAGAACGTAACTATTTAAATCATTATCAAAATGGATAAGAATTTGCAACCAAACATATCAGACCCAAACGTTATATATAACACAGTAAAGAACAATCGTAAAGCATACTTGAAAGCTCACTTCTGTGTACGTTCAAAGAAACAACCATGGTACATGCTTACTAAAGGTAAGTGTAAGAACTATGAAGAACGTATGAAGAGTTGGGGTGCTTGTGTAGACTACTTTGACGTTCCATCAGAAACTAAAGTTATGAGCGAACGAGTTGTTATCAAACGTATTGGAAGTGCAAACTTTATGGAGCGATTAGCTCAGCATAAGCTTGCAAAATGGGTACGCAAAAACCCAGCACCATGTGATGAAATGGATTTATTTAAGAACGAATTCCTTGAACCATGGAAAGAAGAGCGAGATAAAGCTCTTGAACATTTTCGAGATGTCGTAGTTTCGATATATGACAAAACAGTATTACCGTATGACAGCAAAAAGGCATTGATTGTGCCTATGATAGATATGGGAGGAGGAATCCGAACATATCCAAACATGAATCCGATAACAATCGGTTATCCATTGTGTAAATTTGCTGGAAAACGATTCGTTAAGAAAGATACTGTAGTGGACGTATGTAAAGAGGCGCTTAAGAAAGTGTCTAAGTCAGGATATAACTGTAAATCAATTGACTATACATACGAACACAAGGTGTTGCTCAGCGTAGCAGCATAACAGTGCTGGTGGTGACACTCTTCGTCCCACCAACACTTTAAAAAGGAGAGTTGGCTGAGTGTCTAAAGCGCTGGTCTTGAAAACCAGAGGGCGGTAAAACGCTCCAAGAGTTCGAATCTCTTACTCTCCTCCAACATTGGAGATTTAAGCCTAATTGGTAAGGCAACAGTTTGCTAAACTGTCAGTAATCGTAGCAATATGATGTATAGGTTCGAGTCCTATAATCTCCGCAATACTTAAAATCAATAATATGTTAACAATAGTATTAAGTGCAATACTTGGATTATTTATTGGTATTACATTATTTCCAATAGGATTGTTTCTTAGAGCAAGAAAATCTGGTTGGGACGATAGTAATATCTTTAATATATTTCATGTGTTGTTTCATTTAGCCTTACATCCTGATGATTTCACCAAGATGTATTACAAGAACGGAAAGAAGCCGTTCTGGTACTTAACAAAAGATGAGTTTTCAGAAGTCTTATATGTAAGACCGTAGTAATAAATAAAAATAAATAATATGAATTACGTAAAACCATCAATTATCCAAATCAAAGTAGAGAACTTTAATCTTATGTCAGCTTCTAATAAAGAAGGTTCAACATGGGTTAATGGAAACGCAACTGGTTGTGAAAAGCCAGTAACTATTGATGATTTGGAAAAGAGTGATGAGGAATGCTCAGGTAATTAACCTGAGCTTCCTTAACTATTATTGATTAGCTGTAGATGGTCTAAATGTTGGTTCGATTCCAATATATAGCACATACGTTTACTTAGAGTCATTGAACCATGTTTATACGAAATTTTAAAGTCGTTACATACGACATAGAGATTTTCCCAAACTGTTTTCATTGTACATGTAAAGACACAGAGACACAAGAGTTATTACTTTTTGAAATATCTAATAGAAAGAATCAGCTAACAGAGTTAGTTGATTTTTTCGTTTCTAAAGATATAATATTTTGTGGCTATAACAACAAACATTATGACGACGTGGTATTAAACTATATTATAGATCTTCAAAGACAATTGAGTCGTAGAACCAGTCAAGAAGTCTGTAGGTCGTTATATAAGCTGTCTAAATGTATAATAGAATCAGAAGACGGAGATATAAAAAGATTCAAGAAATGGAAATATGCAAATAAATTCAACTCTATGGATCTTTTGACTATGCAATTTAGTTCAAAGTTAAGAGTAGGTCTTAAAGAAATGCAATTAACTATGCACTATAAAAACGTTCAGGAATATTCAGGTTCATTTGATTTACCAATCGAAGACTCTGATATTGACGAAATGATTGCATACAATATAAACGATGTTGAATCTACTACAGATCTATTAAGTAGACTTGAAGAAGATATAAAACTTCGTTTGTATATTGAAGACGAATATGGAATTCCATGTTTGTCTTTTGATGGAGTAAAAATTGGAGAATCCATCCTTGCTAAACTTTACTGTGAGAAAACAGGCATAGATATAAAAGAACTCAAAAAAAATCAAATGCCAGTTGAAGACATAAAGTTAAAGGATGTGATTTTCCCTTTTATACAATATAAAAATCCGAAATTACAAGACGTTCTCGAAGATATGAAAAAACAAGTAGTTGATTCGCATGAACGCAAAGGCTATGAGAAGAAGTTTGTTCTCTCAAATTTAGGCTATTCTGTTGGAGTTGGTGGATTACATTCTATCAACAAACCAGAAATCTTCCGTCCTAACGAGAATGAGTATATTGGGCACAGTGATGTGGCGTCGATGTACCCATCGTTGTTAATTAAATACAACCTTGCTCCAAGTCGTGTAGGAAAAGAATTTTTGCAGGTCTACACTGACGTTTACAACGACAGAATTTATGCAAAACATAATCGACAGAAACTTAAGGACAAGACACTAAAACTTGCCCTTAACGCTGTAACGGGGAAAATGCAAGAAGAATCAAGTTGGTTATACGATCCATTTAACGTCTTCCGAATAAGAATCAATGGACAGTTGATCTTGTTTATGTTAATAGAACGTTTGCTGGAGTTAGGTTGTAGGATCATACAAGCTAACACAGATGGTGTAGTGTATATAGCTAAGGAAGAGAATCGTAGTAGAATTCAGGAAGTTATTACAGAAGTAGAAGCTATTACACAACTTGTATTTGAAAGCAATGATTATGAAGCGTTTTATCAGTACGCAATTAATGATTATTTCGGTATCATTAAGGGATACTCTGAATCCAAAGACCCTAATCTGATAGAAAAGAAAGGAATGTTTATAACCGAGACCAAGCTTGGGAAAGGATTAGCACCAGTCGTAATTCCTAAAGCGGTTATAAATTATTTTCTTACAAAACAACCAGTTAAAGAGTTTATAATGTCTGATAAAGATATTAGAGATTTTGTAATTGGTCAACGCGTAGCCAAAAAGTTCGATGTATATCACGGAAGTGAGAAGGTACAGAGAATTAATAGGTTTTACGCTTCTACAAACGATTATTATTTATTCAAGAGAAAATATAATGAGAAGTTAAGAGAGTTTGAATTTTCTTATCAAGGTAAGAAAGTTGATGTAAAAAAATATACAGATATAAACCTTTTGACTGAATCAGGAGTTACTATCTTGAATACGTATGACGAAAAGCCTATAGAGCATCGTCATATAAACTATCAGTACTACATATCTAAAGCAAGTAAAATTATTAGCGAGCTTACGAGTGTACAACTGAGTTTGTTTGACGATCAGACTTGTTAACCAAAGAGTATAAAAGTATGATTATTGAATTAAACACAAAACTTCTGGATTATCCAGATAAACTAAATTTAAATCAATTAGTCTTCCTAAGTATGGTATTGGATAAGAATCAAAAAGCCAATAATCAAGACGTCCGCAAAATTGTCAGCCTAATTAGCGACGACGAAATATCATACTTAATCGAACAAGGACTTATTACCTCGATAGAGAGAGGGAATTCAATTACATATCAAGAATCTGAAAAGCTTACAGCTTATATCGAACCAGATCGTAGCTATTTTGATCAGTTTTACGATATGTACCCAGTTTATGTTGTTCGTCCAGATGGAGAAAAAGTCTATCTTAGAACGAATAAGAATAAATGCAGAAATCTTTATAACTCCTATGTTAGTAAAAGCTATACCAAAGCTGAACATATTAACAAATGCTTAGTTAAGGAACTTGAGAAGAAAACCAAGTTAGGCAAAATAGGGTATATGAAGACTATGTGGAGATGGTTACAAGACCATCAGTGGGAAGAAATTGAAGAAGAGATGCTAAGTGAACAGCAAGAGCAAAATACAGAGACATATGGAACAGAACTTATCTAATTTGATACGTCCTATGTCTGTAGTTGCGAATGAAGCTGTTCAATATATTGCAGGCAGACGTGAACATAAAATCGTCAGCTTAAAAACAAGATGGAATAAGTTTAACAAGCAGTGTATGGGTGGAATTGAACCTAACACTGTACTTACCATTGCAGGTATCTCTGGAAGTGGAAAGAGTTCGTTTGCGAACTTAATTACCACAGACGTGATTGATTTGAATGAATCAGAAGATGTTATAGTACTAAACTTCTCTTTAGAGATGGTTGGTTTTAGGCAGGTTGGAAGGACGCTCTCAAATAAGCTAAGAAGAACGACTTCGACTCTGTATAGTTCTGAAAAGGACCTGGACGACAATACCTTCAGAATGGTCGTATCGGTAACCAATAAGCTAAAGGAGTACCCTATTTACTTTGTAGATAGTCCTACTACTCCCACGCAAGTTAAAGACATAATATTCCAATTCTATGACACATATGTTAAAGGAACTAACAAGCATTTCTTGATAGTATACGATCATGCGTTACTAACAAAGCAAGTAGGCTCTGTATTAGAGACTATAAGTGAGTTAGAAAGAGTGTTCATACAAGCTAAAAAGCTACCAATGACAAGCATTATACAGCTTGCTCAGATGAACAGAAACATAGAGTCTTCTGAGAGAATAAACAATCCGACAAGTCATTATCCTATGAGAAGTGATTTGTCATCATCAGACGCTATATTTCAAGCAAGCGATTACGTTTGCGTTATACATAGACCAGAAATATTGGGCATCCAAGAATACGGTCCGAATCATTTACCTACTTCTAACAAAGTATACATACACATGTTAAAGAACCGTGATGCGGGAAAACCATGTATACTTGAATTCGAGAATGACCTTGCGTTCAATAATCTGATAGAAGTATAAGCGTCAATTGTAAAACATTTTAAGGCTGAAATTTTATGAATACATATACTTTTACAACTGGCAACAATAACAACAATAATATTAAGAAGTTTTTCACATTTTCCTTTCTCAAGAAGAATAAGCCTACAGACTATTCTGAGGTTCTCAATGACCTTATTCTTGATAATCTAATGGAGACGAATTCGTACCTCAAGGATTATAAGACTAAGATGGAAGATGCAAAGATCTTCAAGGCCAGCACCGCTTCACTGAAGGGCAACGAGTTTGCAGAGGCGGCATCATTTCTTGCTAACTATAGCAAGAAGAAGACTTTCCCATTCACATTTGGTAAGGTTTACAAGCTTGCGGGCATTCCAGTTATCTTCTACGATGACGAGATTCAGATTGACCGCGACATTTACACATACGACGAATTTGAGAATCTTGAATTCTTGAATACGTTGAGTGCTCCAAAGAAGAAGATCATTATTGATATTTACACTAACAGTCACAATATCAATATTGAGATTAATAAATAATCTAAAACCTAAGAGTTAATGATTACATTACCTACATCTAAAGTTCCAGCAGTTTCAGTTAATCCACGTTTCTTAATTATCTATGGTCGTCCAAAGTCTGGTAAGACATCAGCTTTGGCACAGTTAGAAAATAACTTGATCATAGACTTAGAGGGTGGTTCTACATTCATTGATGCTATGGCAATACAATGCCGTAACATTAGTGACTTAGGAGAAGCTGCTCAAGCCATTAGAGCTAAGAATAAAGAAGTAGGGCATAATTTCTATAACCGTATTACAATAGACAACGCTACTCGTTTAGAGGAGATTTGTTTAAGTTATGCTGCTACTTTATATCGTCAAAGTCCAGTTGGAAAGAACTGGAAGGGAGACGACGTTCGTACATTGCCTAACGGTTCTGGCTATTTCTATATTAGACAGGCAGTACGTAAGGTAATTGACATGTTTAAAGAGCTTTGTGATGAATTCATATTGGTAGGACATGTTAAAGATGTACAGATTGATAACAATGGAGAAGAGTTGTCAGAAATGGCACTCGACTTAGTTGGAAAGCTCTCTGCAATTGTATGCGGAGAAGCTGATGCAGTAGGTCTTGTTTACCGAAAAGGAAATGAGACTCATATAAGTTTCAAAGGAGGAGATGGTTCTATTAAGGAGGCCCGTGCTCCACACCTAAGAGGACAGGATATAGTCATCGCCAAAGGAAACGATGATGGAAGCATAACAACCTATTGGGATAAGGTTTATAAGGATTAATCCCTATTATTTTAAGAAGTTATAACTCAATAAAATTAAGAAATTATGTATAGTACAAGTACAGCTGTTACGAATAACAATGAGTCTAATGGTTCTTATATGCCAGCTGGCATTAATGAGAACGTATTCTTGAAATCTGTAGAGGCTAAGAAGTCTCCAAATGGTCATGATTTTCTTGAAATTACATTCGAGAATAGTGAGGGTAAAACCGCAACAATGACAGAGTGGAAGAACGAAAAGAGTATGTGGGTTAAGACCGACGAGGATTTGCAGCGTCGTGATAACTTACAGTTTGGTCGAATTATGCAGGTTATCAACTGTTATCTCCCTAACGTTGAAGGTGAGTTTAACACTTTCAAGGAGATGATAGATTGGGTACAGGCGACTCTATCTCCTATGGTAGCAACTAAGAAGGCTTTGCGTCTGAAGGTTGTTTACGATAAGAATAACTATACTCAGGTATCTAAGAATGGTATCTTTGTAGAGCCAATGGATAAGGCTGAAACAGAGATTAAGAAGTTCTCTCGTGACAGTTTTGAGCGACAGGTAGTCGCAGATGTTGAGAAATCAACAGATCCTCTTGCTTCAGCTACAAATGCTGATAGTACTCAGGCATCAGGTAGTGACGACCTCCCATTTTAATGGTAAATAGTCACTGGTGGACAGATTCAAATGAGTCTAACAGTTTTGAGGTTCTGTAAAAACCTCATTTGGGATGTATGGTAATATGTTTTCTGCCATAACTTTTCATATAGGAGGTTCGATTCCTCCTCATCCCACAAATCAAACAACAGTGACGTGTAATAAGGTTATGCCTACGTTAAGTGTATTCTTGCTCTGACACGGAGAGGGCGCGTTTGATTTAAGGCTATTTAGGAGCGATTTGAGACGCTTTAGATTAGACTTTGATGTAGTTGTTAAGAGAAATGATTTAAGGCTCTTAGAACGCAAATAAATAGCCTATTACAAGACATGCTAACTGGAAGTTGGGAGTGGCCTGAAGGCGGCTCGTGCCGAGTAGATACTGGAGTGGTTCGAGTCCACTGGTCTTGACTAAAATTATTACTATGGAACGTAAAGATTTTGAAGAAGAGGTTTTAGATTATGCAAACAATCGTAAACCTAAAAGCTGGAGAGTTGGGCAAGCTGTATTTAATTACATAGATAATCGGTACGGTGTTGCTCGAGACGTACAGTTTAAAGAAAATGTAGATTGTTTTTATGATGATAAAATGATTAAAGACTTTCTAAGATTATCCTACAATAGGATTCGTAAAAAGAAAGGTTGGTAGAACCTTGGGGGTATTTTGGAACAAGCATAAGTTCGATTCTTATGATACTCACACTAACAAGAACTTATAAGTCAAATGTATAGTACAAAAACAGCAATTACAATGAGTCTTAAAGACTTATTGTCTATGTTGGATGATGAAAGTATCTATACATACTACTTAGGTAGTATAAAAATAGGGAAACTTATCAACAGTCCATTAAGGAATGATGACAAGAATCCCTCTTTTGCTATATTCCGAGGCAAACAAGGCGGATTGTTCTTTAAGGACCACGGTACTGGAGATGGAGGTAATGCTCTAAAATTCGTTAAGTTAATCAAAGGAATAGAAACAAGAGAAGAGTTTGAAAGGGAATTGCTGAGGATAGTTCGTAAAATGAATCCTAATATGTCTATACGTCAACAGACTTACACCCAAAACGTAAGTAATGTTATGGATATAGGAATTGTTAGACAACCATTCACAGATATAGATAAAAGATATTGGAAGCAATTCCATATCTCACTTGATACATTAAAGAAATATCAAGTGTTTAGCATTAAATACTTTCTTTGTAATAGAGTCGTCAGAGGAACCTACAAAGAAACTAATCCTATGTATGCATATAAGGTATATGATAGATTTAAGATTTATCGACCTTTAGCATCCAAGTATACTAAATGGCGTACTAATTTGACAAATGAATACGTTCAGGGATTAGCCGAGTTGCCTAAGGATGGAGGAAATGTCTTGATAATCACAAAGTCTTTAAAGGACGTTATGTGTTTATACGAGATGGGTTATAATGCAATCGCAGCTTCAAGCGAAACAACATTTATTCCAGACAATCTTATTAAGTCTTTAAGGGGCAAATGGAAACATATTCTTATACTATATGATAGAGATCAAACAGGAATGTTAAGAGCTCGTAAGTATAGTAAAGAGTATAAATTTGATGCTTTCTTCGTTCATAAGAAGTTTAAATCGAAAGACATATCTGATGCAGTAAAAGCTAATAGTTTTAATACTGTAAAAGATTGGCTTTCACAAACATTAAAGAAGTATGATTGAAACATTGATTCTGGCTCTTTCGTTCGGAATAATTGGAGGCATGTTAGGGTTTACTCTAATGTACAAAACATCTCCAACTATAAAGATGAAGAATGGCCGCATACGATATATAGAAGGTAACGATACAGAATATGTAACGGTATCTGATAAGAGTGGAGTAGAGTTACTTAACGCAGGTTTTGCTAAGAACAAAAACGGTATAAACTTTGTTGAGTATGCCACAAAAATCTAAAGGGAGAGTTAGAAATGCGACTAAGGTCGATAAGTATGGTTTACACTTTCGTAGTAAGCTCGAATGCTATACTTATGAAGCTTTTATGAATGCTGGAATACCAGTAGAATATGAGCCAAAGCATTTCACTCTCTTACCAAAGTTCGAGTATAATCAGGAGAAAATACGAGCTATGACATATCTTCCAGACTTTATAGGAAAGGGGTTTGTTGTAGAGTGTAAAGGCCTGATGGGTGATAGCTTTCCACTAAGATGGAAGCTGTTCAAATACTACTTGAAACAACACAGAAGTAAAATGAAGTGTTACCTTGTGAGAAATCATAAGCAAGTAGATGAAATGATTCAAGAACTTTTAAGTCAAAAGAATTATGGAAAAGAAAAACAATAACAGTAAGTTTATAAAGGTAGGTAATAATATTTCGTTTAAGTTTAATACTGACGGATTAGACTATAACTTACAGCCTGGATCAGTTTACACAGTAAGCTATGATAGGTATGAAGAAAAGCTTACTTTATCTGAAGCACCAAGTCTGAAATTACCAGAGAAGATGTATTCAAGTGAAAGTGATGATAAGTTTATGAAAAAGATTCTTAATCGCTTTCAGAAGTCTAAAGACGAGGTTACTGGTGTCATGCTATCTGGACTTAAGGGTTCTGGTAAGACTGTGATGTGTAAGAAAATCGCTTTGGACTCAAATCTCCCTATCATCTTGATAGACAAGTCGCTTTACCCAAGTGTTCTATGTAAGTTATTTAATTTGCTTGAAGATGTAGATGTCTGTGCAATTATTGACGAGATAGACAAGCTTGGTGAAGACTATGACGATAGTTATCTTTTGAAGATTCTCGATGGCATTAACTCTTCTGGTAGGAAGTTGATGCTGTTCACATGTAACAATGATGACATGATTAGTGAATTCCTTATAGACAGGTGTTCTCGAATCCGTTATTGGAGAGAATTTGATGAGATGAACAAAGAGTTAATTAAATCTATACTCGAAGATCGTCTTAACGATAAAGATGAGGTTAAGTATGTACTTGATTTCATTGTTAGTCGTTTTGGTTGTGTTAGCTTTGATAATGTAAGTTCGTTTGCTCAAGAGATAAACGAAAATCCTAAGGATACATTTGAAGAACTATTTAACGATATGAACTTATCTATAAAGTAATATGGAGATAACTGTACCTTACTACGAGGATATGACTCGTACGAAACCAGATTTAGTACATTATACGTTATTATGTCGATAACATTAAATATAATAAGAAATGGAAGAAATCTGGAAACCAGTTAATGGATATGAAGGTATATATGAAGTTAGTAGTTTTGGTAATGTAAGATCATTAGATAGAGTTATAAAAGCAAAATATGGTAGATCTGTTAATTACACTGAACAAAAAATTAAAGGTCGAACATTAAAACAAACTTATACAACGTGTGGCTATGCATATGTAGCGTTAGCAAAAAATGGAAAAAATAAAACCACATTAGTTCATAGGCTTGTTGCAAATGCTTTTATAAACAATCCTGAAAATCTTCAATGTGTAAATCATAAAGATGAAAACAAACAAAATAATAATGTATCCAATTTAGAATGGTGTTCTTATGAGTATAATAATACATATAAAAATATTCATTTAAGACGCAAAAAGACTAATAGGAAAATTATTCAATATGATTTAGATATGAATGAGATAAAACGTTGGGAAAGCATAACTGATGCCGCTAACTATTATAGCATAGAAAATAGTAATATTTCTGCATGCTGTATTGGTAAACGTAATCATTGTGCTGGTTTTAAATGGAGATACTATGAATAATTTAACAGAAAATTACTACTCAGATAATACAAGAATATCTAACTCTAACATAGGCTGGTTCTTGAAGAAAGGGCCAGCCTATTTACATTCTATGCTAACAGGTAAAGCTGAAGGCGAAACAGGTCGCCAATTAGCTCGTGGAACTATGATTCACGAATATCTGTTACAGCCTGAAGAATTTCACAAAGACTATGTCGTGTGGGATAAAAGTAGACCTTCTTCAACACAGCAGGAGAAGTTCTGTCAGGAGCTTGCACAGAGTGTTGAAATAGAGCCAAATAAAGCCGTTATAAGCGCATATCGTGCGTCGTATAAGGGTTTACCCAAGTCAGATGATTTGGTGCTCCCTAAGGCTCTTAAAATGGCTGAGGAGTACTCTGATTATATAGAGTACCTTAAGATAAATGATAATCGAGAGATTATATCTCCATATGACGCTAAGATGTTAATGGAGGTGGCTGAGAACATTCGGAAACATAAACTTGCTTCTAAGCTACTTAAAAATGAGTATATTGGACAAGAGGATGAACTACACCATGAATTCCATATAAATTGGAATATGTGTGGAGTTGATTGTAAATCATTACTTGATAGTGTTCATTTTGATTTTAAGAACAAAGTATGTACTTTAATGGACTTGAAGACAACTGTAAACATAGGTTGTTTTGAAGAGTCTATGAATCATTATGACTATTTAAGACAATTGTGTTTTTACAAACACGCCTTAATGTGGTATATTGTGAATGTATTAAAAGAAGAACCAACTGTTGATTGGGATTTCAAGTATTATATTATCGGTATAGATACAACTGGAAGTAATGAGATACGTGTTTTTGAATTTACTGAGACGCAGGTTAATAGTAGGCTAAGTACTATTGTTAATGCGTTAGAACAAATACGCTGGCATCAGGATAATGATAAGTGGGAACATACACTTGAGTATTATACTGGTGACGGAAGTGAAAAGTTAAATTTATAATTTCTAACCTTAGAGTAAATAATTATGAATGATATTATAGAAGCAATTGACTCAGAAGTGTACAACGAAAACTTGAAGTCAAATTACAACGCAGCTAGCGTAGACATGAAAATTGTAGAGGAAGAAAATTTAGCTAATATTGATGCAGCTTTAATTGAAGCTGAAATTATTGAAGAAGAAAATTTAGCTAACATTGACATGTCTAATGATTTTATACAAGAATTCGTTGCCTAAAATAGACATAAAGCTTTTAACATTACAATATATATTAGATTCTCCAGAACTAATAAATTATGGTAATCTTGTAGACATTTATATAGAGATATGCAAAGAAAAAGTAATTTACAAGCTTTTGTTTAATACACAAAACAAATTCGATGTATTCAAACTAAGAGAACTTGCAAGGAATGAAGATAGTTTTATTAATTGTAAGATTGAAAATGGTTTGTATGCTATATCTTTTCTTGTACCAAATAAATATACAGATAGATTAGCATATTTGAATACATCAAAGACATATTCTGTCTCTAAAAAAGAGATGGATACTTTTCAGATATTCATAACAAAAACCCAGGCCGCTCGAGAGAGTAGTCTGGGTTTATTTTTTTATTAATTTTCAGATTGTTCTTTTTCAATCTGCATTTTAAGATAGTTAAGTTTAGATTTAGAATCTTTAAATTGTTCTATTGGACTATGTAAAGGTGTAAGTTTAATAGCATTTTTCTCAAACTTAGTAAACCCTTCATAAGACCTTGACCTTTTACCTAAAGGTTCTGTAAAGAAATCTCCTACACTATCGTCTTCAAGCATATTCTAAAGTGACGGATTCGATAGTATCGACTAACGAGGGAATATTCTGTTAGCAATTCCAGTTGCAGTACCTTGCATAAAGTTTTCAAGACCATCGGATAGTGATGTAGCAGCAGAAACTGTTTTAATATTATTTGCAATATCATCTATTCGGTATGGATTAAATGATTCCCATTTGAACGCCTCCATCCAATATGCAAGCATATACTTCCACCATTCATCATCTTTATCAGATTCTTTAGCCATTCCGTACATGAAAGCAGAAATCTAATTTACAACAGCATAAAGAGCAATTTCACTCATAGTCTATTTTAGTTGATATTTGTTTGATAAAGAGTTTACGTACGCCTTGTCAGAAGATTTATCATTAAAATATTTTTTAACCTATTTAATAACTCCTTCTGGTTTGATCCCGTTTTTCTTATTATTGCGACGAACTCTTAAATAATTACCAACACCAATAGCAGCTCCTATAACAGAGCCCATAGCTGGATTGAAGAACAATGTTCCAAGACTACTCCAAGCTAATGTGCTTAATAATAAGTTATTTCCAGTAGTCTTCGATATTAAATTAAACATATTTCTATGTAAACCATTCTTATATTCCTACATATCATAATCATACACACGATTTCCAAAATACTTATCGAGCATCAATGGGAAATACTATCTATGTATCATAAGTAGTATACCAGCCCAGCTTTTAACAAGTAAAGTTCTTTGTAATTTAGTAGCCATACCATCGGCTTCTTCAGAATATTTTACACATCTATTTTTTACCTTGAACTTACTCTTTTCCCAAGCTGCTTTATACTTATCGTCTTTCATTTTTATAGCACCTGTTGACGTATCTATAACATCCCATAAAGAAACTCCTTTCTTGTATTGCTTCATGGCGTCATTATACCAATCTTCGCCATTCTTAAATCTATTTATTTGTATATCATATTTAGTTAAGAATTCTCCATTTACAAAATGATGAGCTCTTAATGCTGACTAAGCGATATGTTGTTTTGACATAACATCACAAGCAGACATTAAACCATATATAGACTATTTATAAGTAGCTTGAATAGCTCTAATTCTATTAGTATGCTATGTAGTGTTTTCCCATTGGTTAGCTAATCCAAAATCCTTCATGACAACAAGCATCTTGTCTTTAGTGTATGGATTTGCTATAGTTCTTGCTCCAAATAAATGTTTGAATACAAATCTCGAAGCAACATCTAACATTGTCTACATACACTCTTTAGCACTATACCTTTGACCAGTTAAAGAGAATACTAAATGATTATACATTGTTGTTAAGAAACCAACAACAGCAACTTTAGGATTAAGACCCAAGTTTAATGCAGTTACATAACGTCTTGATAATGATAAAGTTTTATCATAATTAAAACTTCCAATGTTAAGTCTAATTCTTGCTTTATCATACATATTCATTTCAACAAAGCTATTTAGATATTTAAATAACCTTGTGTCTGTTCCATCTTTAGCAACTTTACTATTACTAAACTATACCAAATCTCCTCTACCAAATCTTTGTTTACCAACAGCATCTATTAAACTTTCAACATCGTCACGTATTTTAGATTTGTTTTTATACAAAGCAGACATGTTATAGTATTGTGTTATCATTCCAACTAAATCAGATGACAATTGTGACGGATCCTATAGTTTGCGAGTATAATACTATGGTAGGATATTAAATCTACGACCATCTGGGTATTTTCCTACTGTTGAAATATCAGATTGTCTATTACCATATTCTTGATCATTGTAATCAGATGTAGTACCTTCTCCGTATTGAACACTATCGTCAACACTATCAGATATACCTATCTATTCTTTAAGCCAATTTATAAATGTAGACCATTTATGTTTATTTCTTTTTAATCTCTTCCAAAAAGAACCTTGTATTTGTGGAAGAAGATAATCATCGGTAAACATTCTATTAGTCTACATTGTATTAGACTCTTTCATATATTGTAATGTTAGATCGTATAACTTAGATAATGTCTCAGAATTCTTTATTTTATTAAACGCTTTAGAATTATCGTAAAGTGAACGTTTAGGTATAAAAGAGTTATTGTTACCTTCTTTTTTACTTTCTTCAACATATTCTTTGTTTATAAAAGCAGAGTCATCTTCTTTAACAATCCAACCATTTCCTGGAGTAAACTCCATATACTTTGATTTGTCTTTAGCAACACTCTTCATCCACCATTCATCAAAGTTTATATCAAAACCGTCTTCAGTATCTCCGTAATCTAAAAGTAACGCAGTTAACATACCTTCATAATCTCCATCTTCTGGATTTAGAGATGCCTCTATTTCACTTATAGCATCATTAAGATATTCAGTATTAACTCTATCAAAATACTTATCCATTAACTAAGAATGTTTTTGATATAGCTGTGACAATTGCTTATTGTTACTTAATACCTTTTCACGTATAGCTCTACGCTTTTGGTTTATCTCAAAAATTATATTACGAACTGACTCAGTTAAATATTCTCCGTCAACTTCACCATATTGATCTCTAAGAGGATTTAATAGGCTTTTCTTCATTTCTGTTAGCTTATCATATTCTTCTCCGAATGACAAATCAATACCACGCATAGCATTCTTTATCTCATTGAATATAATAGCATCGCCATTTTCGTCTTTTTTATAAGTCAACTTAGCATTACGTCTAGCCCATTTAATAAACTTCTTGTCATCAAATTTATGTTTAGGATTTCCAGCAAACCAATCATTATAAGCCTACTTACCACCACATTCTTCTATGACCTAATTAAACTATTTGGTCCAGTTTTTTATATCGTATGTAGGATCAAACTTCTTGCCAGTCTTCTTTTCTCTATAATCGCTTAGATCTTTTCTAAACTTCTATAGCGCACGAGCTATTTTAAGCTCTTCTCCAGTCTTTTTAGTACCAAAGATAGTATAATCCTCATATAGCGTCTTTTTGTCTCTTATAGCTGATTTTAGGCGCTTCCAATCTTCATCTGATAGCTTCTCGTAGTGATATATACCATTTTCATCTGTAACGCCAGGCTAAGCAAGTATAGCTTTTATTTGAGAGTCATATTGATCAAGAGCTTTTCTTGCAGAATAAGGAACTTGTGATTGTATTCTATAATAATCTGCAGTGTATTTTCTATTTGCATTTTTTTCAAGCCACTAATTTCTTAGCTCATTCCACATAAGTCTGGCTTCTTCATGATCATTTGGTGGTAATCTATTAGCATCAGAAAGAACTAATCCATCTTTCTTAAACTTTTCAGATACCTACCTATTTATATCTTTTATAGCATTATCATAATCTTTCCAGAATTTGCCATAATTAAGATCTCTTACAAGATAGCCAGTCGTCTAACCGTTTTCATCTAACTCATATAATGACAACTAATACTCTCCAAGCTTTAAGTTTTTAACAGCATTAAGCATATTTAACGCTACTGGTATTGTTTCGTCATCAGACTGTTCTATAGCTTTATTAATTATATGAGATACAGCTCTAACAACTTCATTATTAATTGAGTCTGACGCTCCCATATATAATAATCTTGTACCAATATCATCATTTATAACTTGATTCGTTAAGAATGTATCAGCATATTCAACACCTTCTCTAGAACCTACAGATTTAGCTATTTCTGTAAGTTTGTCATGACTAATCTTATCAAGCATATGACTAAGAATAGCAATAGATGCAGTTGTTATTGATGATACGTTATCTATATCTTGTTTTATTTGAAGAACATCGCTTACTGATATTTTATCTTTATCGAGTTTGCCTTTATTATATTCTCTAACAATCTAAGGAACTTCATTTTCATCTGATAACATAGACTATAACTATTGTATAATAGAATTATACATCTTAATATTACTATGCATCTAAAACATGTAGTCTTTAGATGTAAAAGGTTTATGATTATAATAAATATCCTTTATATCTTTCATATCTTGTATAAGTTGCGGTACAACCTATCTTAAGAAAGATGTTATAGAGTCGTATTTAGAAAGCTCTTGAGTTGTAAACAAATCTATCTATGACTATGTAGAATTAGTTAAATTAGCCTTCTTAGACGGATCTAATTCTGCAGTACGAATAGCATTTAATCTAATCTTTAATGCATTGCTTATATTTTGATAATAACCTTGATCAGTATTAGCTAATTTCTATTGTTCCGATAAAGCTTGTTCAGCATTACTTATATAATCAACATTCTCTTGTGTTCTATCATTAACCTACGTATTGTTATCTATATTCTAATAATAACGCTTAGCAGACTATATGCTTGTAGAATTATTTACATCAATAGTATTATTACCGCTCAGATACGCATTTAATTGCGTTCTAAGGCGCTCAAATTCAGCTTGGCTACCAACTATACTCCTGTTTAAAATAACGCCTGAGATCGTATTTATTACATTATTAAACGTTCTTACAAGAATATTCTTATTACCATCAATCTACTTAGCTAATTTATACATATAGCTTCTTGTATATTGATCTGTAGCAAGCTATGCAATAAACTCATATTTGTCAGTTAAAGCATACAAACCTTCATCTATAGAAGCGTACATTGAAGGGTTTTTATCAACAAAAGATTTAAGTTTCTAAAATAGCTTTTCTGTATTATTCTTTAACTTTATATCACTTGATGTTTTTGGGTTTGATAAAGCCTACTCTGTAAGATGATGTACTATTTCATGTAATATAATATCAGCTACTTTAGAGTTCGATAGATTTCTAACAGTACTTAAGTTTAGTGATATATAAGCCCCACTTCTACTCATAACAGCTGCTGCACAAGCCTATAGAGAATTATCAATTTTGATAGGTAATCTATATTTAGCAGCAACCTAAGCTAATGGTAGGTTTGATTTACTTACAAGATTATTTGATATAAAATGATCAATAAGTTCATTAGATGATATCTATTGTCCGGAAAATAACTTTTTTAGAACATCTTTAGATTGTATATCTGCATCAAAGTTACTAAACTAATTAATATCATTTGAGGATGAAAATTTATGAGCATCCATTACAGGTTCTCCATTTATATCTACATTCTTAGATTTACCGCTAATCCAATCACCATGTTTAGATATAAAAGATCTAGAATAATAAGAAGACTTTTCTTTTATAGCACCAAGAAGATTACCACCTCTTTTGTTTAATATGTCATAAAACAACTTAGATTTTATACCTTCTGGATTTTCTTCTGAATTACTATTAGGTACTTTGTCTAAGAACAAACCACCATTCATATCGTACAACCTATATGCGACTTCCATAGCAACGAGATCAACGCCAGCCCTCTAATTTCTTAGATCGGCTGACTTGAACTCATCTTCTGTCATAGGTTGTCCACCAAATGCTCTGACTAAGTTATTAAACTCGTCGAACACGGATTTATTTTTATAAAATGGACAAAACATAATTAACAATTAACATTTATTACTATTTAAATTATCTGGGTTATCTTCAATATCATCTTGAACATCTCCTAAGAAATCATCTTCTGATTCACTATTTACAATACCCCCTAATAATGGGTTACCCAAACTTGATATATTATTTTTTACAGCTTCTATCTATTTATTATCTGTATCAATCATTTGTTCAGTTATATAATCAAGCTACTATTCATTAGCAGTTTGTTCCTAACGTTCAATATATGATTTATAATCATCTATTTCATAACTAAGTTCCTTAATATAATTCTTAAAAGACTTCTTGTCACTTGATAGATTTTTATGAACATATATTTGATTCTTATTAGAGAATAGGCTACCTCTTAAATTAGATACAGTAGAAACAGCTTTAGATAAAGCAAATCTTCTTGATCCGTTATACTTAGTAGAAGATGTTGATATATGATCAATATTAACTTCATTAGCAGATAACTAATCTAATAATTTATTTATAAATTCATACATCTTTCTCTACATAAGAACTCTCTTAGCTTTATATTGCTCTAATTGTTCTCTATTCTATTGTAATAGAAGTTCCTTTTCTTTAAGATCATATTTGTCATAAGTCTAATTAAGTTTTTCTAATTCTTCGTCTATATATTTATCAATATCTTCTTTACTTATTGTATTTTCAAACAGATAATCAAAAGAAGAGGTTGTAAAATGAATTATAGCTCCATCTTTATTAATAAGTTTTAAGATATCGCTTATATATTTAGAAGGATCTTCATTTATTCCTATAGATACAGTCTTAGCTTTATTATCTTCACCAAATACGGTTTTTAAATCATCGTCAGACTTTTCTTCTGTAGGAGTTAAATTTATAACAACATCTGCTTTACCTATACCGAATGAATCTGGTTTAGATTTACCAGCATTTAACTTAACAGAACCAACGTCAACAGTCTTCTACTCAGATGTAATAGGAGTTGGTTTTATATAATTATCATAGTTACTACTAGAAGATTCCTAAATTGGTTTATCATACCAAACTAATTCAAAACTATAGTTATCGTTAGCCTTATTACTTTCATCAACCATTTTTTGAACATCCTCAACAATCTTATCTTGAGCAAAATCAACTTCAAGTTTATTCTATTCAAATATAGAACTACTTCCGAAAGAATCGTACATTTCTAATATACTAACACCAGTATTTCTATATCCAGCTTTATTTACAGCAGAGTATACAGATATGTCTCCTATATGTTTAGTTTCGCCTTCCTCTTGTTTTGACTTAATAATAACACCAATACACTTATACAGCATATATTCTCTTCCGCTCTTTATTTTAATATAAGAGTTATCTATATTACTTGTTGTAATAAAACTAGGGAATGCTTTGTTACCATTATAAGTTGATATTACTGGAAGACCAAGAACGTCTTTACCATATGGATCTAATAAAACAGAATCTGATTCATTTATATAATAAGTCTTAACTATATTATCATTATACCAATAGTTTCTTGATATAATATCTATAATATTACTTGCCCTGTCAACCTAATCACCTTTCCTCTATAGTAAGTATAATTTTGTTAAAGAATCCTACATATCTGAATTATCTTTATTCATTAGATGTATAGAATGACTTAACGCATTATCATACTAAGCTCTATATTCAGAAGGTACTAAATCAAAGAATGAATTAATACCATTCTAATCATATGATGAATAATAAGCATAGAATACTAAATCTTGAGCTAATTTCTAAACTTCTTCGTTTGGATATGATAATAACTATGCAAAAGCACTAGATAATATCTACTTCTTATTCTAACCAACAGTCATTTGGTTCTATGATAATGAAAATCTTCCTACAGGAGATTTAGAATTAGCTGTTATAGGATTTAAATATAACAATAACTCGTTCTATATAGCAAGAGATTCAGAATCAACAAGACCTGGGTAATTTTCTGGATGATTAATTATTTCGTTTACTAAAGACCTAAATCTAAAGAATATGTCTTTTTGATTTTTGTTACCAAACAATATATCTTTTATTTTATTTTTAAGAGCATTAACATCTCCGTTAAATGTAAAATCTATAGCGTCTGGATGATTCTATCTAAATTTAGAATCTCCATAAAGCTTACTTCCAATACCAAAGAAAGATAAGAATCTTATAGCATTATCAACAGAGTCAGCTATATCTGTAATCTTCTTTTCATCTGATATTTTATTATAATTAACAGTCCCTTTATTATCGCTAACCTCAATAAAACCATTAACCTACCCAGCGATATTTCTAAATATATTATCAAATAGTCTAGTTGCTGTAAACGTCTATGCACTAAGTATATATCTAGTTAAATTTATAGCGTTGTAAAATTTACTGCCTAAGAAGGTATCTCTATAATACATATCTATAGCTAATCTAGATTCAGCTTGTTGTTTAGTCATTTCTATACCACGTGATTTAAGGTCTTTTATATACTATTCTACCTTTTCGTCAAAACCAGGCTTATTTATATAGAATCCAATAGTATTCTTAAATACGTCAATAGTATTGCTAAAGTTTATTTGTTTTGCTATAGAATTACCAAATTTCTTAGTATCAATCTAAGATGCTTTAACGAGATCTGATAATTTGTCTGCGTATTTATATATTTCTAAGAATGATTCTAATGCACAAGCCTAGTAAGCTAACGATACAGCTTTTTCAAATCCGTAATCAGCTTTAGCAGATTTAAGAGACTGAATGCCCATCTCAACATTAAACATAGACTTTTTATCAAAAGGTCTAAATGCTTTTTCATCAGGAGATTCTTTTTTACGATCTGTAAATTTACTAACGTATTTAATAAACTTCTATACAGCTTCAATCTATTCTTCATCTTCAATGTTAGCTATACATAATTTTAACTCTTTAAGTAAATTACTATATATCTATTTAGCAACTTTTGATTTCTGAGCTCCAGAAAACTCTCCTTCAACTCTTTCTCCAGATAAGTTAAATCCATAAACATTGCCAGCATTGTTCATAATGTTAGCAAATTGTTTTATAGATGGCTATGTTAAGAATGTAAACGTAGCAAGACCTTTACCTGCTCTAATTAAGAAATTAGTATGCTTGTAAGTAGTTTGATTTACATTGAGTGCAAATACGTATGGATCTTTAGCAACGTCAACATTAGCATTAACCATAGCTGACAACCAGTCTGCGATTCGTCTATCATCTTCTCCATATATAGCATCCAAACTTCCAAATTCATATACATTATTTTTATCATAACGTAACGTTAGACCAGTCTGTTGAGTTAATGATAAGTTTGTTACATTAAGAGCAAATGGACCAATACCAGTTTTACCAACACTAAACTCAAGTTTTCTCAAGGTCTAGAATGATGGTAGTAATTGATAACCACCTTCTGCATAACCGCTTGAACTATCTTTTAGATATGGTTTTATAAGTTCTTCTTGTAATAACTCTGTAATAACATCAATAGATCCTCTGGCTAATGCAAAGTTTTTCTTGTCTACCAATATCTAAATATAGTTGTCTATAAGATGATTCTTAACAGCTTCTTCGATATTATAATTAGAATAATAATCTTCTAACCTTTCAAGTTGAATATCGTTTAGAGATTCTAAATATTTATCAAATTCATCTAAATTTATACCAAGATCTTTAGCAGCATGTATTTTAATAACATCGTCTTTACTAATACTGCCACTAAGAAGATCTGCAACTTCTTGTTCTCCTATTTCAAAAGGCTTACCTTTAGAATCAAATTTCTTAAGAGCTAAGAATAATTTATCGACGTCAAAGTCAGAACCAGTTTGACCAGTAAACTCTCTAGGAACAATAATCAAATCACCATTCTACTTAGGAAGAATATCAGCAACTTGAGCTGCAAACATAGAAGACTAACCCTGTGTAGGAATACGATAACCAACACCGAAAGGTTTAGCATTTTCTCCAATAATGTTATTATCTAATAACCATTGTCTTGTAGCTTCAAAATTACCTTTATATTTAGCAGGAACAACATCTCTAAAGAAGTTTTCGCTTAATAAGACCTAAGTAGAATTATCTTCTTTATTCCATTTGAGCTCTTTACCGTTATTGAATTCTATAAATCCTTTCTTAGTAGCTTCTTCTTGCGTAAGAATATTTTTCTTTCTATTAAAAGCTACAAAACCTAATACAGATTGCTGAATAGCAGTACCACCCTTAGTATTGATATTAACTACAAGTCTATTTACAAACTAAGAAACACTATTTTCAAATACACTTCTTGATGGCAAGCTTGCAATTACACCGCCATTATGAATTATCTGTTTAGCTGATATTCCAAGACCGTTACTTTCGCAAATATCTTCAACAAATTTACGAACTTCTAATTCATTAAGCCTACCACTACTTGTAAAGAATCTATCTTTTACAGACTCTACACCAAACTGAGTTAACAGCTTAATAGAGTTAGTAATATCTCTACGTATAACTCTACCAAGTCTTCTATCAGAACCAGATCCGTACTTCTCATCATCAATAATATTTGAAGAAGCAAGCTTAAACATCTGTGTACCAATAGATCTTGAGTCAACTTCATGCGTATGTGTATTTAGCTGCAATCTAAGATTATTCAAATCTTGAACTTTAACAGCTAACGAGCCATTTCCTTCTTTATTAATAATTTCGCCTGTACTATAATCAAGACGAGTGTCACTATCATTAGAGAATTCGTCAGATATATTAGAAACGCTAGTCTAAACAGTCTTATCTTTTGATATTATCTATAATCCTTTCTAAACAGCACCAACTTTAGCAGCTGATTTAAATACGATCATATCAAGTTCATTTCCAGACTTATTCATTCTATCATATATCTATGATCCAGAATCTGTAGACTTGTTGAACTTAAATACTGGGAAGATAGCCATCTTATTAAGTAACGCTCTATTTCTTGAATTAAGACCTTCATTAATTGATTCGTTCTCAAAATAAGACATCTTTAATGGGAATAGCTATAGCTTGCTAACCTTTAAAGCTAATTGAGTGTCTTTCATCCACTCACTAGGATCTACATCAACTCTCTGTCCATCTTCATTTATATAATATCCATTTTCTATTATATCATACGCCTATTGGTCTGAATATCCAGTTTCGTCTGGTTCAAAAGACCATTCTCCAAGACCTACTCTAATACGTCTATATAAATCTGGGCGAATCATAACCTATGCGTCACATACATTTATACTCTTGTATGGATTCATCTATAAATCAAGATCGCTTTCTATACTTTCCTTAAGATCTTTTGGAAGCATATTATAGAACCTATTAAAATAATCAGCGTCAGAATATAATAAATCTATAATATTATTAACACTTAGTCTCTTGTATTTAACAGAATCGCCTTTCTTTGTCTTAGCCTAATCATAAAGCTCGTTAGATAATTGGTCTGTAAACTTGTTAAGATATTCATCAATTCTACCATTTCTTATTTTATCTATAACCAACTATACTTTAAAATTCTGTTTAGTCTATTCGTAGAATAATGATGGTGCCTTTACGTCTTCAATCTCAAGAACAGTATACTTTGTATGATTTGGTATATTTAACTAAGAAATTTCATAATCATTATACTGATTTCTAATTTCCTAACCAGGAGAAAGCATACTTCCTAAACGTTTAATTTTATCTGAATGTAAATCATTTAGATTCTAAACGTTGTCTTCTATTTCGTAAATATTTCCATTTATACCAACGAATGCTTTTGATTTAGATGCTTTTCCACTCTTCCATTTGTACTAAGCTGGATCGCCAGCGAATATCTTTTCAATTTCTATTGTAGATATTTGACTATTTACAACATAATTACCAATTAGAGAGAACAATGCACTAGCCTAAACAGCTTTGTTATTATAAATTTCAGCAGTTCCGAATAACTTACTATCACTAAGCTATCTTCTATAAACTTCAAGAAATTGAGCTGGTATGTATTTTGGAAGATACTACCCATTTTTATATTCAACAAGCTAAAGCGGACCTGGTTGTGATATAATCTAAAGTTCCTATAATGTTTTATTTACAAGATAATCATTTATACTATCTGCAAATTCTTGTCTAGGATAAGTTAATCCAAGGTCTTCCTTAAATAAAGATTTTTTAAGATCGTCCAAATAATCTCGTATTAATTCAAACCCATCTAATTCTTCGCTTTCGCCAGCAAGACTTCTTATATCAGATAATTTTGCTTTTGTTGTAAGCTAAGCTGGATTTGATGAATTAATATCAACTTTAGAATCCTCTATTTTTTTCTACAAATTAAATAGTAATTCTAAAGCTTGATTGATATTTGTACCATACTAAAATCCATATCTACTAATATCGGCTGTTGGTACATCGTAGAAATATCTCATCTTACCACCATTACCAGAGAAATCCATTCTTCCATCTTTTACTTTCCCATGGAAGTTTTCCTATAACTTATTAGGATTATTTATTAGATATTTT
>ERZ773066.131-NODE-131-length-41975-cov-4.310401_pt1 | contig 41975 bp, 40 predicted proteins | sample MGYA00580573_ERZ773066 | MGnify/ENA primary metagenome ERZ773066 (study PRJEB29015, sample SAMEA2738128) | human oral metagenome | biome: human oral; feature: human-associated habitat; material: saliva | place: China | collected 2203 ... | reverse complement strand
TGCATTTCTAAAGCTAGGTTCAGGGCGGCAGTATCGGTGGTCAGGAATGGCCGGCCAGTGCCGCAGGCAACGATGACCACGCGGCCCTTTTCAATGTGGCTGAGGGCGCGGCGGAAGGTGTATTGGTCGATAAACTGGTTGATTTCGACGGTGGACAGGGCGCGGGTCGGCAAGCTGGCGTCGTTGAAGACATCAGCCAGAGCGATGGCGTTCATTAGGGTAGAGAGCATGCCGATATTATGGGCTGATACAGGTTGAATACCGTGGCCGATGATTTGGTTGCCGCGGACATAATTGCCGCCGCCAACCATGATGACGACTTCGGCGCCAGTTTCTAGCGCTGGTTTGATTTGTCCAGCAATCCAGCGGGCGCGCTTGGGATCAAAGCCGCTGGCGAACTCGCCCTGAAGCTGCTCGCCAGAGAGTTTGAGGAGAATACGTTTGGTCATGGGTTTAGTATAACACGAGAGGCTCTTACGTGTATTTATCATGCATTCAAATCGAGATATTATATTGGTAAATATTCTAGTAATACCTACAACAGTGTGTTATAATAATAACGAGGGGCTGGTCGATGATCGGCCTCTGGCGCATTTTAGAATACGGCATAGACGGCAGAATCCGAGCTCTCTTGAGTACTGTGAAATGGTGGTTTTCACGGCGCTAAAGAGAGCTCGGTAACGGATCGGGCTCCACTATAGCCCCAGATGGGGCAGAAAGGAGGCCAGAGATGGCCGAGGAGGAGCAGGAATTCTTCCTGCCTCCCCCGCTGGTTAGGGGGGTCTTTAATCTGCTCCCGACTAGGCACCTGGGGGTGCCTAGCCTGGAGATTGAGCGACAGGTCGGTGTACGCCGGCCTGTCGCCGTGTACATAATCACTCTGATGGAGCTGCCTTCGGGCGACGGCTCCGTCAGAGTGAAGTTCAACTTCTCAGGCATTGGATGCCTGAGAAGTATCATCTACAACGAAGTCGAGACCCCGGCCCTTTACGTCGGTCTCGACCCCTGGAGGGTCATTGATAGGGCTTGGGGGTTACTGCCGCCCAAGTCCAAGCGATAAACCCTCCCACCCCGCCCCGGCGGAGGTTGCCTGGCCTTTCTTGGCTGCAACTTCCGCCGGGGCGGCAGACCCCTCTTCGCGCCAGGAGGGGTATTTTCTTTGTGTTAGAGCGTTTGCTGCAGCAGCTACCAAAGCAGTTTTCGCGAGATTACTACGATGCCAAAAAGTAGTATACTAGAAGTATGAAAGCTAGTTTCAAGCCAAAAAAGATTTTATGGATGGATTTGGAAATGACCGGGCTGGATCCGGTGCATGATGAGATTTTGGAGGTGGCGGCGATTGCGACGGATTGGGATTTTACAGAAATTGCGACCTATGAAGGGGTTGTGCGGCATGAGCCGGCGAAATTGAAGCGGCTACTTGACCGCAATGCTAGCTTTTGGAATGAACATCCAGCGGCGCGGCGTGGGCTGGAGGAACAAAACACATCGGGCAAGCCGCTGGCCGAGGTGGAGCATGATTTGCTGGCGTTTTGCGATGAACATTTTGCAGACGAGCCGCGGATTTTGCTGGGCGGCAACTCAATTCATCAAGATCGACGGTTTATCGATCAGTGGTGGCCGCTGTTGTCAAAAAGACTACACTATCGGATGCTGGATGTCAGTGCTTGGAAAGTGGTGTTTGAGGGCAAATACGGCAAGAAGTTTGCCAAGCCAGAGGATCATCGGGCGCTGGAGGACATTCGCGGCAGTATTCAAGAATTAAAATATTATTTGAAAAAGGTGAAGGCGTGACAGATAAAATATGGCATGATATCAGCGAGGATTCGCTAGAAGTACGGCAAAGTTTAATTGAAAAATTAAACTTATCGGAGTTGCAGCGGCGGATTTTGATTGAGAACCGTTGGCTGCCGCAAGCGGTCGAAGGCGGCGATTGGCTACTGATTAAGGCGGAAATCCCCAGTATTGAACGCCGCAATGTCCATTGGCAAGGGTTGACGATTTTGCTCAGTAAAAACAAAGTTATCACCTTGCACCGCGACGAATTAGATAGCGAGGTTACCGAGCGGATTGAAGCGTACCGGCCAGGCGCTTTGTCGCCGTCGCTAATCGCAGCAACGATGATTCAATTCACAGTCGAGCAGTATATGCCGATTCTTAACTCAATTGACGACGTAACCGATCAATTAGAAGATACAATGATTCGCGATCCGGGTAAGCATCAGTTGCAGCAGCTTTTTGTGTATAAGCGCCAATTGGCGGATTTGCGCAAAGTGATTTTACCGCTGATGAATATGCTAAATGGTTTGAGTAATGGTCGGTATAGTATTTTTGATGAAAAGTGCGCGATTTATGCGCGCGACAGCTATGATTATGCTTGGCGCGTGCACGAGCTGATTGATACCATGCGCGATTTATTGACTAGTGCTCTGGATATGTATCTGTCGGTGGTGTCTAATCGAATGAATGATGTAATGAAGCGTTTGACGATTGTAACGACGATATTTATGCCGATGTCGTTTTTGACGGGCTTAGCAGGTATGAATTTCTCGCAGTTACCGTTTCATAGTGATGTGATGTTCTGGGCGACGATGGCGCTGTTAGTCATCTTGCCAATATTAATGCTGATATATTTTATACGGAGCAAATGGCTATGACACACCAGCAGTTTGAAGAGTTTCTACTAAGTCTACCGGGTGCTTGGTTGGATTATCCGTTTGGCGATAAGGTGGCTGTGTACAAAGTCGGCCGCAAATATGCCGGCCAAAGCGGAAAAATGTTTGCGTTGATAGCCGAGGGTTCAAAGCCGTTGCGGATTAGCTTGAAATGTGATCCGCAATTGTCGTTAAAGTTACAACAAAAATACGAGTCGGTCCAGCCAGGCTTTCATCTCAATAAAAAACACTGGATTACGGTGATTTGCAGCGGCCAGCTCAGCGACGAAGAACTTTTTGATCTGGCGCGGTTAAGTTATCGGCTGATGACGGAATAGCTGCTACTGCTTGGTTGAAGCGAAGTCGTGGTAGGCCTTGAGGATGACATCAAGATTTTTGGTAGATTCGTCGCAGAACGAGCGGATTGATTTGGAGTCGCTAACCTTTTTAAGCTTGTTGAGTTGCGACTTTAAAATGGTTAATTCGTAAGTCATGGCGGTGGCGTAGCTGCTGTCAAGCTTGCCTTTTTGGTAGGAATCGTTGAGCTTTTTCTGCAGGGCTTCTAGGTAGTTTTTTTCGGTACTAGAGGATTTTTTCTGGATTTTGCGCTCTTTGATGATGGCGTCTAGCCGGGTCTGCATGGTCGTCAGGGTGCTGTTGAGCGCAGTGTTGGCCTCGGCAATTTCAGTCTGCGTCAGGCGGCCCTCGTTTTCGTCGACGACTTTGTTCAGTGTATCGGTGCGATCGCGGATCGGCTGAATTAGACTGTTGGCATCAGATGCGCCAGGGTTGATTATTAGAATCAAAATGATGATAACGCTAGCAATAACAGTGCCAATGAGCGCAAATATAGCGATTCGATTGATGGTGTGCTGTTCTTGCGGAGCGATGCGGTTAAGGTAGTCAACAGTATTATAATCATCATCCGAGCTGCTGGCGTAAACCGGGAAGGTACTTAGCGGCTGCGGTCCTGTGTCGTACGATGGCGCGGTTTGGTTAATTTGCGGTAGTTGATCAGGCTGATTAGTTGCCAGGCTGGATGTTTGCTGCGAGTATGCCGGCTGCTGCGGCTGGGCGGCTTGGTTATTGTAATACGGATTAGGTGCCGTTTGCTGCTGCGGTGTTTGCTGGCCGTAGACCTGATTGTACGGTGCGGCTGGCTGCTGCGGGTTTTCTGGTGGTAAATTATTAGCAGAACCCTGCGAATACGGTTGTTGCGGATTGGTGTAAGGGTCCTGATTCATACCTATATTTAACCACAACCGATAACAGAGGTAAAGAGTGATATACTAAAATGTATGGATGCCAAGGAGGAAATTCGCTCGCGGCTCAATATCGAAGATGTGATTGGCGAATATGTTGAGCTAAAGCGGGCAGGGCGCAGTTATAAGGGGTTGAGTCCGTTTACTGGCGAGAAAACGCCTAGCTTTTTCGTAAGTCCTGAAAAAAATATTTGGCATGATTTCTCGAGCAACAAAGGCGGCGATGTTTTCGCTTTTGTGATGGAGGCCGAGGGGATGGATTTTCGCCAGGCGATGGAATTTTTGGCGCGCAAAGCCGGAGTCGATCTCAGCGAATATCAATCGGCTGGTGCCAAGAAGCGCAGTGCTTATAAAAAGCGGCTGTTGGCAGCCAACGAGCTAGCAGCACGATATTTCCAACAGAGTTTATTGCGTAGCCAGCAGGCGATTGAATATGTTTTTAAGCAGCGAGGATTGTCGCGGCAAACTGTTCAGAATTTTCAGATTGGTTATGCGCCAGATAGCGGTACGGCGTTGCTGGCGGCGCTCGAAAAAAGAGGTTTTACTAAGCGAGAGATCAACGACGCGGGGCTATTAAACCGCTATGGCAAAGATTTGTTTCGTGGTCGAATGATGATTCCGCTGATGGATCAGGGCGGGCAAGTGATTGGCTTTACCGGGCGGATTATTGGCAATGTGCCGAATGCGCCGAAATATCTAAATACGCCGCAGACATTACTGTATGATAAGGGTCGTCATATTTTCGCGTTGAGCCAAGCCAAGGAGGCGATCCGTAAAAGTGGCTTCGTAGTGATGGTTGAGGGGAACTTGGATGTAGTTAGCAGCCACCAAGCGGGCGTAGCGCAAACAGTCGCGACTGCTGGCACGTCGATGACTGAAAATCATCTCAAAGCGGTCAAGCGGCTGACAGGCGATGTTCGCCTCTGTTATGATAGCGATAAAGCGGGTGTGGCAGCGACCGAGCGGGCAATTGAGTTGGCCTCGCATGAGGGTGTCGAGCTAACAATTATTTCGTTGCCAGATGGTGCTAAAGATCCAGATGAATTGATCAAATCGAGTGTTCAGACGTGGCGCGAAGCGATAGCTCGCAACGAGCCAGCTGTCGAATGGGTGCTGCGCCAGCATGCCGAGCGCTGTGATTTGAATACAGCGGTCGGCCGGCGAACTTTTACTACGGCAGCGCTGCGAATAGTGCGCGGGCTAGCTGACCCCGTCGAGCGCGAATACTATATCAAGCGGATAGCTGCTATGTCGCATACTAGCGAGGAGGCGGTGCGCCAAAAATTAGCTGGCGAGCCAGTCAAGAAACAAACTTTCAAACCCGTTGTTGCAAATACATCGATTATCAAGAACGAACAGGCGGTGCTAGAGGATAACATTTTGGCTTTGGCGCTTTATGATGCTAGGTGTTTAGAAGAATTGCGCCGCGCTGGTCGCCAGCAGTGGATTAGCGCTGAGCGAGAATTGTTGGCGACGGTATTACTTGAAGAAGATCATCCGCAAAATCGCCCTAAAAAGTTGCAAAAAGCTGATATTTATGTAAAAATGGTATCATTGCGCGCTGAGGAGCGTTACGCAGCATGGGATAGCGGCGATCGCTATGTCGCGATGTGCCAACTGCTGCGGGATAAAGAGGATAAACATAACAAACAAACTCAACAAGAATTATTAGCTAAGTTACGCGACGCTGAAGCTGCTGGCGATGAGGCAGCGGCTAGAGAGTTGCGTGCGGCACTCAATAACATAATCAAGGAGAAAGCTCGTGACAAACGACGACCAAGCGCAGAAGTCATCTGACGACAATATACAAGATCAAGACATCAATGAGCCTGATATCAACGATTTGATGGACGAAGATACTCCTGAAGATGTACTCAATGCTAATCAATATTTCGACGATATTTCGGACGACTCAGTGCGGCTGCATTTGCGCGAGATTGGCAAAATTCCGCTGCTGAGCGCTGAAGAAGAACTGGAATTGGCAAAACGCGTCAAAGAAGGCGACAAAAAAGCCAAAGACAAGATGGCTGAGGCGAATATGCGTCTGGTGGTATCGATCGCTAAGCGGTATTCGGGCCGCGGCTTAGACTTCTTGGATTTGATTCAAGAAGGCCACACTGGTTTGTTGCGCGCGGTTGAAAAATTTGATCCGGATAAAGGCTTTAAATTCTCGACTTATGCCACCTGGTGGATTCGCCAGGCGATTACCCGGGCGATTGCCGACCAGGCGCGAACGATTCGTATTCCAGTTCATATGGTAGAAACCATCAATAAATTGCTGCGCACGCAGCGGCGCATGACGCAGGAGCTGAATCGCGAGCCAACGATTGAAGAGCTAGCTAAAGAGCTAGAGATGGAACCAGAAAAAGTCGAATATGTCATGAAAATCAAGCAGGACATTTCGAGCTTGGACGCTGGCGTCGGTCGCGACGGCGATGATGAAGGCGAGTCGGTGCTGGGAGATTTCATTGAGGATGAAGGTACAATTAGTCCAGAGGAATCGGCCTCGAACCAGCTGTTAAAGGAACAAGTTAAAGATTTGCTAAGTACGCTGAGCGATCGCGAACAAAAGATCGTCCGGATGCGCTTTGGGTTAGATAGCGGTAAGAGTCATACACTTGAGGAGGTTGGCCAGGAATTTGCGGTGACGCGCGAGCGAATTCGCCAGATTGAAGCTAAGGCGCTAGCGAAGCTACGCAAGCATAAAGACGCCAAAAAACTTTATACTTATCTGCAATAACTTTGGTTTTAGGTGTTATACGTTAACAAAACCAGTTGTACTGAGCAGCGAATTAATCTTGGCATATAGCGCAGTGATGTCGCTGTCGTTAATTAAATAATAATCAGCGATAGCTATTGGTCCGCCTTTTTCGATGTCTTCAATCTCTGACCAGTCGCGCTGGTTAGCTTGTTCGGCGGTGAATGGCCGCTCGGGGCGAGTTGCGAGACGGCGGTGGCGCAAATGTTTTGGCGCGACAATGGCTGCAACGATGAGCTCGCCAGGAAACTCGTGTTTGAGGAACTTGTACTCTGTCCAGGAATAGAGCCCGTCGAACAATAAACGATGCTGGCCAGCATCAATTAAGCGGTGTAATTGCTCGGCGGCGCGGCGGATGATAACGTCTTTGCCGTCGCGTTCGCGCCACTGTTTGCGAAATTCGGCTTGCGATTCGGGCGTGATTTCAACGCCTCGGGCGCGCATTTCGTCGTACAAAATGCCGCCGCCGTAGATTTTGGGAAAACCTTTGGCGGCTACGAAATTGGTTGCTTCGGTTTTACCGGCGCCAGGCAGCCCGACGAATGCCAAAATCTTGGCTGGTTTTTCTTGTGATGTCATAACCTTAGTATACATGATTATGGCTATATTTGCGTGTAAGTAACGGCTCTTAGATAGCGTATAATATAAATATGGCCAAGCGCTTAGTGATTATTGATGGTAAAAGCGTGTTCTATCGCGGCTACTATGCTATGCCTGGGTTATCGACCGCAGACGGGACACCGACAGGCGGCGTGTATGGTTTCGCGGCGCTGAGCTTAGAATTAATTAAGCAGCTTGAGCCTGATTATGTTTGCGTGGCGTGGGATAAACGAGGAACGAATATTCGCCGCCGGTTGGCGATTTATCCTGATTATAAGGCTGGGCGCAAACCAGCGCCGCCAGATTTTTATGCGCAGATTCCGATTTTGCACGAGCTGCTGGCAGCTTTTGGCTGGCCGCTGTATGAATTTGATGATTATGAAGCCGACGATATCATGGCAACGCTAGACAAGCAGGCTGAACAGCACGGCGACATCGAAACTTATTTGATTACTAGCGACTTGGACGCGCTGCAAATTCTCGATCAAAATACGTATCTTTATGCACTCAAAAAAGGCCTGACTAACATTGATAAATTTGACATTCCAGCGTTTGAAAAGCGCTACGGTATTCGGATTGGCCAATTTCTCGACTTGAAAAGCTTGAAAGGCGATTCGTCGGATAATATCCCTGGGGTGCCGGGGGTCGGCGAGAAGACAGCCGTCAAATTACTACAACAATTTGAAACGCTAGACGGTGTTTATGATAATCTATGGCAGATTAAAGACAGCTTGCGCCGCAAACTAGAAGCTGGCAGAAAGTCTGCTTATATGAGTAGGGAATTGGCGCGGCTATTCACCGATGCGCCAGTGAAACTCGATTTAGAGGCAATGAACGTGCGCGACTTAGACACGGCAAAGTTGCGAGAGTTACTCGAAAAGCTGGAGTTTCGCTCATTGTTGCGAAAATTACCACAACACATGCGCGATGGGGCTTCAGAAGTGGCTACAAATAATATTCTTGCGCCAGCTGTTGAGATATCGGGCGATAAAGTCATCCCGATGTTGGTAATGGCGCCAGAATTACTAGTAATTTGGGATGGTGATACAGTTTGGTTGAGTCATGAAAAAGGCAAGGTCGCCCGCTTGCCGCTGGCTAAAGCAAGCGCTATTTTAGCAGAAGCTTTGATAGTTGGCCACGATACCAAGGAGTTTTTCAAAGCACTTCTCGGTGTTGGTTGTCAGCAATTGCCGATTGTTAAACACGATACCGCGCAGGGCTCATTTTTGTTAAATCCTTTGCGCAAATCGCGCGAATTAGCGGATTTGGCGGGCGTAGAATCTTTGGATGACCCAAGATTGGTGATGGCAGCGCTGTGGATAGTTTATGAACAACAAAAGTCGGCGTTTGCTGAGCTGCCCGACCTCCAGCAGGTGGCGCAGACGATGGATTTTCCATTGATTAATGTTTTAGCGCAAATGGAATTTCGAGGCATCAAGATTGATGCCAGCAAACTCGAAAAAATGAATAAATCATTAGCGCAAGAGATTGCAGCGGTTCAGCAAAATATTTATGATATGGTCGGTTACGAATTTAATGTCGCCAGCCCGGCGCAGTTGGCTAGCGCGCTATTTGATAAGCTGCTCTTGCCGACAGCCGGTATCAAAAAAGGCAAAACTGGTTATTCAACCAACCAAAAGGAACTTGATAAGCTGCGCGGGCAACATCCAATTATTGAGTTGGTCGAGCGTTTTCGCGAACTGTCGAAATTACAGAATACCTATGTGGCAGCCTTGCCGGAGCAAACGGACGCCAAAGGCTATATCCACACAACGTTTAACCAAGATGCGACAGCGACTGGGCGGCTGTCGAGCACTAACCCGAATTTGCAGAACATTCCGATTCGTACTGAGTTGGGGCGGCAGATTCGCGATGCTTTTGTGCCAGCGCCTGGCAATGTCTTCGTAAATGCTGATTATTCGCAATTTGAGCTGCGCCTGGCGGCGGTGATGGCTGGCGAAAAACAGATGATTGAAGATTTTAATACCGACGTTGATATTCACGCCAAGACGGCAGCTGAAGTTTATAACGTGCCGATTAATGAAGTGACGCCAACGCAGCGCCGCCGCGCTAAAGTGGTGAATTTCGGCGTATTATACGGCATGAGCCAGCATGGTTTGGCGGCTGCTGCTAATATGAGTTACGGCGAGGCGCAGCATTTCATCGACGAATATTATCGTATCCGTCCGCACATCAAAGAATTTATGGAACGAACGATTCGCCAAGCGCACGGCGACGGCTTTGTGCAGACATTGTTTGGCCGCCGCCGGCCGACGCCCGATGTTAGATCGAATAATTTTGCTGTTCGTTCGGCTGCCGAGCGCGCAGCAGCTAATATGCCGATACAAGGTACCGAGGCGGATTTGATGAAGTTGGCGATGCTGGCGGTAGAAAAGAGTTTGGCGCTAGTAGATATAGATTCGCTGCCTGAAGAGACTTGCCTTTCCGGCAAGGCGAATTCGTTCTTTTCGAATTTGCCGGTCTCTGAAGGCAGCAAATCTATATCTACAGACAAGAATACCCCGCTCGGCTACCAAATTTTGCAAATCCATGACAGTATTATGGTTGAATGTCCGCGCCAAAACGCTGAAATAGTCAGCAAAATGCTGGTAGAGACTATGGAAAATATCCACCTGCAGCTCGGTATTAAGCTCAAAGTCGACGTCAAAATCGGTAATAATTGGAGCGAAGTGTAAAAAACTTAAAATTTGCTGAAAATTAGCGAAAACCCGTACAAATATGGACAAATAACGGCAACTGTGGTATAATCAAGATACAGTTAGCTTAAGCAAAAAAGGCGGATGTTATGGTACGGAGTATGTCACCAGAAAATAGCAACCCTAAACTTGAGGCTAGGCCTTTATCTAGGCAAGAGCGTATAGAGCAGCTAAGACTAAGAGAGTCTCGTCTTCGCGAGCAAGCGGCTGCCGCGGACAAGCTTTATGAAAACCTTGGCGAAGAAAGTGGTTGCGACTTTCGTGTTGGCAGGTTTGTAGACGCAGATGGTACTGTTTGGCAAATCTACAATAATTATACAAATAAAGAAAAACCTTACGGTTGGCTAGTAATTTGCTGCGGCCCTAATGCTGAAAACGATAGCGGCGATCCAGAGGCGGCGGTGCAAGAAATTTCTGAAAACAGCTGCGCAGAAGGGCAGTACATGCCGTATGTTATGCCAAAAGGCGTTAAGGCTATTGACACACTTCACTTTGTTGGTAGACGCAGTATTAATGTTTTTTGGAAAGATGGTGAAGAGTTGGTAGTAGCAGATAGTCTTGGCAGAGAGCTTTTACCGCTTGACGAATTAATCGCTAAAAAGAACGATACAGATAATAAACGACCTGAAGAAATAACAGCTGATAATAACGATGACGATACAAATAAACGCTTTAAAGAAATAACTGGGCCTCTTGAAAAAGAGGGTTTAGGTACTGCCGCAGAAGAATTAGGTGCTGCGGCTGTTTCTGATGTGGTACACGTCGCTGCGTGATAAGTGTGTTAAAATACAAACATGTACAGAGGATCCCGACCGAGAATTTTACCGATAATCATTACTATTATCACTGTGGTGGTTGTTATTGCTATTTTGGTGACACTTGTGCGATCATTGCTGAATCCGGACAAAAAGACCGAGCAGCCGCAAACCCCCGAACAATCGTTAGAGAGCAAAATCAAAAATCAAGACCCAATTCGCAGCGTGCGCTGGACAGTGCGCGGTCCGATTGTTGCCGATGAAGAGTTCAAGAGCTACCAGATTACAGTTAGTCCAACATCCCGTAAATACGTTATTTATTCGGGTTATCTGGATAGAGTTTTGGACAAGAAGGAATATGCTAATAATAGCAATGCTTATGAACAGTTTACTTATGCGCTAGTCAAGCTTAATATTCAGGCCTCTGATAACAAATCAAACGATGATATTCGCGGCGTATGCGCTACTAAAGGGCTGGCTTACGTATTCGAGACGCGCGATGGCGACAATACCGATACCAATTTGTGGACTTCAACTTGCAAGGACTCGCCTGGTACGCTTAACGCTGATACTCTGAAGCTCCAAGCTCTTTTTGTCAATCAGATTCCAGATTTCAAACCATCATTTAATAATATTTTCTAATCATGGCAATAAAAGCAGTTATTTTCGATTGTTTTGGCGTACTGTACGGAGGCAGTATTGATACGCTAATAAGAATGGCCGAGCCAGAGGGCAAGGTAATGCTGCGCGACCTCAGTAAACAGCACGATTACGGTTTCATTAGCGGTAGCGAGTATGAATCGGGAATTGCTGAGTTGTTTGGCTGGACACGGCAGCAGACGCATGATTTCTTGATGCACAAGCGGATTCGTAACGAGGAATTGATAAACTATATCGTAAATTTACGCCAGCAGTACGCTAATTTGAAGATGGCGATGTTGAGTAATGTTGGCGGTGGTACGCTGGAATATCTATTTGCGCCAGGTGAATTAGAAAAAATGTTTGATGTGCGCGTGTTGTCGTATGAGGAAAGCTTGGCCAAACCAAACCCAGAAATTTTCACGCTGACAGCTGACCGCTTAGGTGTCGCCGCTAGCGAATGCGTGATGATTGACGATCGTGTCGAAAATTGCGAAGGAGCCGAGGTAGCGGGAATGATGGCGTTGAAGTACACCGATAACGAACTGCTTATTAAGCGTTTGAACGCTCTGTTGGAGGTATAAATGCCGGAACTTCCCGAAGTCGAGACGGTTCGCCGCGGTTTGGCGGAGCTGCTGCCGGGCCGAGCGGTGGCGCGGGCGACGGTGTTTGATTCGCCAAAAAGCTTTCCGAATGCGCCGGCTGATGTTGAACAATTTTTGCATGGTGCTCGCGTGACGGCGGTGCGACGGCGGGCAAAGGTGCTGATGATTGATCTGGATACGCATTATTCGCTGGTGGTGCACTTGAAAATGACGGGGCAGTTGGTGTTTCGCAGTTGTCATCCTGCGATGTATCGTCGGAAAAAATCTGGGCGTGCTTGTCACCGGGACCCGGATTGTTTTCCGATGATGCTCGAGGATGACAAGGTGCCTAACTTCGCTGGTGGCCATCCGAACGATAGTTTGATTGGCGAGCTGCCGGATCGGTCGACGCGGGTGCAAATTGACTTTACCGATGGGTCGCGGCTGTTTTTTAACGATCAGCGCAAATTTGGCTGGGTAAAGTTACTACCAACTGATGAAGTGAAAAACCTGCCGTTCATGCAAAAAGTTGGGCCGGAGCCGCTTGATCCTAATACACGCGCCGAGGATTTTATCCAGCGGATTCGCCGCCGCCAAAATTCGATGATCAAGCCAGCGCTGCTTGACCAGGCGGTGATCGCTGGGGTTGGCAATATTTACGCTGACGAGGCACTGTGGGCGGCGCAGATTCATCCGCAAACGCGGGTAAAAAACATTAGCGATCAGCAGTTGAATACATTATTTAATGAGCTGCGGCAAATCTTGCAATTGAGTATTGACCAGGGCGGTTCGACTGATAGGAATTACGTTGATGCCGAGGGGCGGAAAGGAAATTATCTGACGTTTGCTCATGTGTTTCGCCGCGAAGGCCAAGCCTGTCATCGTCACCCCGACCAGGAGATCATCAAGCTGAAAGTTGGCGGTCGCGGCACGCATATTTGTCCGGTCTGCCAGGTGGAAGTCGGATGATTTATTTGATTGTTGGCACGAACGCCTACCGTGTGCAGTATGAGCTGCAGCAATTGGTGAAAGCACTGGATGTACGGCCTGAGAAAATCGACGCGGCTAGTCTTGATTTGAATAAATTAGCCGATACGGTGCGCGGCTTGAGTTTATTTCAAGAACGGCGGCTGATTGTTATTGAACGGCTCTCGGAACGAAAAGACTTGTGGGATAAGCTCGGCGAATGGGCTAGCGATATTGCGGCAGAAACCTACTTGGTATTGATTGAGCCGCGCCCGGATAAGCGTACCAAAACTTTCAAAACCTTGCAAAAAACTGCAAAGCTAATTGAAGCAACACCGCTGACTGATCGCCAGCGTCCAGCGGCCGAAAAGTGGCTGCTAGACTATGCAAGCGAGCACAGTGTAAAATTGACGAAAACACAGGCTAGCGATATGGTAACGCGAGCAATTGTCGACGATGAAAAATCGCGTTCTACTGAAATTGACCAATTGCAATTAACTCATGCTGTAGCTGCCTTGAAAAATGCCGTGAAAATTGACGATGCAGCGATTGCAACGGTTTTGCCGCCAGCACGTGAGTTTTCGGTGTTTGATATCATTGAATTGGCAGTGCGCGGCAAAACGGCAAATCTACGGAGCGCGCTTGATGAACTTCGCCGCAGCGACGATGTTTATAAAGTGGCGCCGTTGGTCTGGTCGCAGTGGTCGCAGCTGGTGTTATTAGCCAAGGCCGAAGCAGTTGGCGCTAGCGATACGATTGATCTCGGCATACATCCGTTTGTTGCCAAGAAGTTGCGGCCGCTTGCTCGGCAGCTGTCGCCAAAGGACTTGGCAGAATTGACTGAATTAGCGGCGGAGCGCGATTATCAAATGAAAACCTCATCAGTCGATCCGTGGGCAGTGTTGGAGGACTTTTTGTTTCGGGTGGCTTTGCGGCAAAAATAAAACGCCCTGGTTACCGAGAGCGTTTATTTCGATAAAGCTAAACTTAGGCTGTTTTGGCTGCAGTTTTCTTAGGTGCGGCCTTTGCGGCTGGCTTTTTGGCAGGAGCTTTTTTGGCCTCAGTAGCTGGCTTAGCGGCTTTCTTTTCTAGTTTGACGCCAGCAGCCTTAGCGACCTTGGCTAGGGCTGATTTGCGGCGGCTAACGGTTGCCTTTTTGAGCAGGCCTTTCTTGACAGCAGTGTCTAGCTCGCTTTGAGCTTTGCTTAGGGTAGCGGCGCTCGGGTTGGCCAAAAATTCCTTGGTGGCAGATTTGATATCGCGCTTGATACCGATGTTACGCTGGCGGCGCTTAGCGGTTTGCTTCATTCGCTTAACGGCTGATTTGATGAGTGGCATAAATTCCTTTACCTCTGTTATTGATTTAGTGTATACAATCAGTTTTCAATTATAACTTATACACCTCTGTTTGTAAAGCGGCGCTTGTTTTGTAAATTAGTATTGACTTTGTCGTGATGCTTATGTTATAGTACATAAAGTCTATAGCGAATAAAAACAAATAGGATAAAATATGGCAGACGTGCTAAACCAGATAGTAGAGAAAGTCAAAGAAAGTAATAATATTCTCGTTACGGTTAGCGCCAATCCGTCGGTTGACGAATTGAGCGCTGCTTTGGGCATCACGCTGCTAATCAATAAGTTAAATAAGCATGCGACGGCAGTATTCAGCGGGGCGGTGCCGCCAGCGATTAAATTTCTTCAGCCCGAGAAAACGTTTGAAAGTACAGTTGATAGTTTGCGCGATTTTATCATCGCGCTGGATAAGGAAAAGGCCGACCACTTACGTTACAAAATTGTCGATGATATGGTCAAGATTTTTATTACGCCGTACCGTACGACAATCAACCAGAAAGATTTGGACTTTAGCCAAGGAGACTATAATGTCGAGATGGTGTTGGCAATTGGCGTTAAAGACGAAGCTGATTTAGACCATGCGCTCGAGAGCCATGGCCGAATTTTGCACGATGCGGTTGTAGCAAGCGTATCGCTTGGCGAGTCAACCCAGCTCGGTAGTCTGGAGTGGAGTAATCCGCGAGCTAGCTGTTATAGCGAGGTTTTGTGCCGGTTAGCCAATGAATTAAGAGGCGAGAGTCGGCTGATTGATGAGCAAATCGCTACGGCGTTTTTGACAGGTATCGTGGCAGCAACCGATCGTTTCAGCAATGCGCATACTAGCTCGGCGGCGATGACCGTGGCTGCTCAATTGATGGCAGATGGTGCTAACCAGCAGCTGATTGCCACTAAACTCAAAGAATCGCACGATAAGCCGATTCCAGTGCCTGAAGCAAAAAGCAAGGACGAAGAAAAATCCTCCAAAAAAGATGAGTCTAAAAATTCTGGCGACATTGGCGCATTGTCGATTTCACACGAGCCAGTCGGTGATGTTGACGACGTCAAGAATGCAATTGATAGGCGCCATTCCGACGAAGCTCTGAGGGCTGCCAATGAAGAATTAGAGAAGCGAAGCAGCCGAGATGCCGCCGCTGCCGCCGAAAAGAAATTAGCCGAACAATTAGCATCAATTCCTGCTGTTGAACCTGAAGCTGATAGGCGAGATATGCCGTCGGTCGCCGATTTGCAGCGCGATATTGCTGCCAGCTCAGCAGAAGTAGATGAAGCGGCCAAAGAAGATCTAACTTTGCCGCCAGTTGCTCCATTTGCGCCAGGGCCAGGTCTAGCGATGCCAGTTAGCCCGAGCGAGCCGTCGATTGGCGGTACTTTCAACGCGACAACCGAGCAGGCTGCCGAGGAAGCTAGAAAAGCTGAAAAAGACATGCATAATCGCGTCATTTTAAGCCACGATCGCGGCGCGGTGGCGTCGCAGCCGCCGTCAATGCAATCGCCATTTAATGCCGTAGCCGACAAGACCGAGGTAGAACCGACAGTTCGCGATGTCTTATCAGAAGCTGCGCCAGTTGACGCGGCGCCCGAGGCGGTTTCTTCGAAAGGGGTAACGGTACAGCCGAGTATGCCAGCAATGCCAGCACCTAGCGTAGAAGTTGCGTCAGCCGCAAATCCTGCTAGTTCAGACCAAGACCAAGCGCGGTCTGCCGTTGATGCAGCTCTGTCGGCAGCATCAGCTGCGCCATCGTCTGGCGCGGTTGACGATTTGCCGCCGCTGCCGCCATTGCCGCCGTTGCCAGATTTTTCATCCTTGCCGCCAGTACCAGCTAATGGCGGGGTCGGAGCTGACACTTTAGAATCTACTCTACCGCCGCCGCCAGCTCCAGCAGTTTCGGCACCAACATCAAATGATCCGGCTCAGTTCAAGATTCCAGGGCAAGCTTAAGTTTGCGGATAGACTTCAGATTGACTCTGAAAAGATTTTAGAATCAATGCTACGGGGTATGCTGATATACTTGAAGTATGAATGACAGGGTTATATTGATTGATAAGCCGCCAGGCATGACTAGCTTCGGGGTAGTGGCGCGAGTTCGCCGCGTGCTTAGCCATCGGGCTGGCAAAAAAGTCAAAGTCGGTCATTGCGGGACGCTTGACCCGTTTGCGACGGGCCTGTTGATTTTGGTTACGGGCAAGGAATGCCGCAACGCGATGCGTTATACCAAGCTTGATAAGGTTTATGAAGCGACGTTCCGGTTGGGGCAGACTAGTACAACTGGCGACCCGGAAGGCGAAATTATGCCGTACGTTGCAAATAGTAAGCCGCAAAATGATATTCAAGCTTCATCTATCTCCAAACAGCCGGATATAGCAGTCGTCAAGTCCGTCCTAGTACAATTCGTTGGTGATATCAAGCAGCGTCCGCCAGCATTCAGCGCTATCAAAATTAACGGACAGCGGGCCTACAAATTAGCTCGCAGCGGTAAAAAAGTTGATATACCAGAGCGTGCGGTGACGATTTATGCGCTAGAACTGCTTGATTACGCTTATCCGCTGCTCAAAGTTCGAGCCCATGTCTCTAGCGGCACCTATATTCGTAGCCTGGCGGCTGATATCGGTGAAGCGCTAAATACGGGCGCTTACTGCCAGGAGTTGCGCCGTACGCAGATTGCCGATTGGCAAGTTAGCCAAGCGCAAAAGCTAGCTGATTTTGGTATTGAATCATAAGAAGCATAGAAATTTGCTTATTTAGATACCAAACTTATTAAAAGCTGGATAGATCAGTCTCGTCAGATGACGATTGACGATATTGAGAAAATCTATAGAGTGATAGATATGATAAGGAGTTCGCATAACTTGACTGATTAGCGTATCTCTGCTAAAGTTATTAGTTATGATATCAAAGGATAACAAAGCGAAAGCTATTGCTTTGACTCAGGTCAACGAGAACGATGTCGGCAGTCCGCAAGCGCAGATTTCGATCTTGACGGCTCGTATCAAAGAGGTGACTGAACATCTCAAGTCCAATAAGCACGACCGTATGGCGCGCCGCGGACTGATTCAGATGGTAGGTAAGCGCAAGCGCCTGCTGAAATACCTTGAGAAGACGAACTTTGAGGCCTACAAGGCAACGCTAGAGAAGCTCGGTCTGCGCAAATAAACGTGCAGCCTGGGCCAAAAACCGTCTCGTATCGAGGCGGTTTTTGGTTTGTAAAGATAAATCGCAACTGCCGTATTGCTAAAATTGCTAATCTAAGTAATATTATTGACAAAAAGCATAAGCTATGCTAGTATAAAAAGGTAAGTAAACGGCAAAACAAAAATGATCACAAGAGAACGAATTCCATCTCATGAAGCGCCTGATAACACTCCAGGCAAATCGTTTGATTATGAAAAGTACGGCATTAGCCCAACAGTTGAGTCTAACTCTCTTGATGGTGATAATTTTAGTACGCCGCACGAATGGACGCCGGCTGGCCGGGCCGAGAAAGTCAATGATGCTCGCGATGCGGTGGCGATTGCTTTCGGCGATAAGCCGCCCGCTATGGCGCGCCAAGAGTCGAATACTGGCAGGCAGCTGCTGGTCGGCGAGGCTTATAAAGCCGCTACTGACGGCGGTAAGGCGCCGACCAACGAACGTGCTTCTATCCGCCGGGTTTTCATGACTGGCGAGAAAATAACTGGTAAGTTGCCGTCGCATGCTGATGCCGAGAGAGGACCGCAAAGTGTTGATGAAATGCTTAATCGGCGCGCTGATTTGTTAGCAAAAGGCGTTCCAGAGGATTTGGTTGATGGTATTGTCAGGGGTGAGCATAACAGGGATAGAGGCGATAATCTAGTTCAATATGCCTCACGGCCGCCAGTTGAGCAAGCAGTATACGAGCAGCCAGCGATACGCGAGGAACCAAGTGAGCTGGTATCGCATGAGACCAGTGCTAGCACTGCTATGCCCGAGGCAAAAGAAACACCGTTGCCGCCGCATGTTGAGATTCCGAAAGCAGAAACTGTCGTCGCCAAGCCGTCTAGCGAACCAGAACCTAAAGCGTCGAAAGAAAACACGCCGCCAAAAACTGCCAGAAACGAAAGTCCAAAGGTAGAGGCTACAGAAACTAAACCTGCCACAAGTAATCGCACCGCAGAGAAAAATCCGGCAGAACAGGTCGCACAGCCAGCAGAGGATAAGACATCGCCATTAGAGCAATCAGATAGCAACCAAGAAAACACGTTAGAATCTGAAGCGGACGTATCAAAGACAGGCGAAAAACAGGCCGCTGGAGAGCAAAATACGACAAAACCTGGCGAGCGCCAACAAAGAGCCAACAAATGGGCGGGAGACTTCTTGAGGGCTTATGGCGGATTTCTTGACCAAAATGTTAGGGTAGAGCTAGCTGGTAGGCTAGAAGCTAAAGGAGGACTAAACGTTAGTGCGGAAACTCTTCAAGCAATGTCTAGGCTGGCGAGAGAAGCTAACCCGCGGTCTCCGGTATGGCAAACCAAACTAGGCAGCGGCTCGGCTTTGCAGGAATTTGCTGGCAGAGCTCGCAGAGATCTACAGAGTATCATTGAAAGTTTATAGTTTATAACTATTTGTGTACTAAACCTCCGCAATTGTGTATAATGTAAACACAATTAAGCGAAAGGAGTGCGCGATGGCGTTTGGGCCGATGATGAAATTAACAACCGATAGGGGCTTATCGGTTGAACTGGCGCCGTTTGCGCGCGATAATCTAGCGGTGTTTGTCGAGGGTTTTGCGCGCGGCACGGTAACACAGTACTTATCAGCGCACCGAGCGCAGACAATCGAGACCGAGCAAGTCTGGTATGATGAAATGATCAAGAACAAAACCAGCCTAAACTGGGGTATTTGGGTTATAGATGGCGACAAGCGCCAGCTGATCGGCAATACAGCGCTTACCGAGATAACTAAAGATCACGTTCATTATGCGACAAGCGGTATAGTTATTGCCGATAAGAAATATTGGGGCCAGGGGATTGCCAGTGCTTGCCATCGGGCACGAACCTGGTATGCTTTCGAAAATTTAGGGCTGCACCGAATTAAGTCGGCAGTCATCCACGGCAACGCGGCGAGCTGGCGAGCGCTTGAGAAGTGCGGCTACGAACTTGTCTATACCGAGCGCAATGAAGAGTTCGCGAACGGTAAATTACGCCACATGGATTGCCTGGAATGCCTCAACCCGGCAGATTGGGCCTGGCGGCAGTGGTGGGGCGACGATCGTCCGCCGCGAAAAAGCCTGGAGGCGCGCAAACGGGCGCAGGCGGCAGTTGATTGGGCGCGGCAAAATGTAACGCTAGAGTAGTTATTGGTGCTGCTCGTTGAAATTATCGACGATGAGAACCGGCTGGTCGCCGTTGATATATCGCGCGATATCCGTGCTTTGCAGAAACTCTGGGTAAAGAACATGCTGCGACGGGTCAATGTACTCGCAAACAGCTAGTTCTTGAGCGCCGTGCGTTGTTTGGCTAATATCAATATCGGTAAAGTCATCAGGATTATCGACCGCGAAAAAGAACTCTAATTCCTCTTCGTAGCTAGCCCGCGATGATGGGAATTGCTGGATGAATAGCAGTTTGCCAGGTTTGGCGGTTATGCCAGTTTCTTCGCGTAATTCGCGGATTAAACATTCGGTTAACGACTCGTGCGGGTCGAGACCGCCACCTGGTACAGCATAATACGGGGCCGCTTGGTCGCCGCGGCGATGTTTGACGGCGAGTATCTTTCCTTCGCGATAAATAATAGCGCGCACATTAATACGTCGCCCAGTATATAGACTTTCGGTTTGTGGCATTAGGCCTCCTTGTTGATTAAGTTTGAATAGCTTGCGATTAGCTTAATTTAGCAGGGGCTAGCATTAAGATATAATATCAAGGATATTATTCGGTTTCCAGGAAAAAGTGTCCGGAATCAATATTATTACCATCGCTTTGCTGGAAAACAACGATCAGAGGTTTTTTATCGCCATCATCTGAGTCCAGAGAGTTAGGGTGTTTGGTTACGCCTCTAGCCTCGAGTTGAGGCGAGCCGTCAGACCCGAACAATCTATCTGCCTCTACTCGGTCGAGCCCATTAAATAAAACTTCAACTTCAACTTGAGTAATAGTGGCTCTAACCGAGATTTCCCCTATACCAGCGGACACTATCGCTACTAGTGTAACCTTTTCTCTGTTCTTGATTGAGTTGGTAATGTCGTCATACGCCTTTTCTGGATTAACCAGATCGTATTGAGTAAGCCATGAGCTTGCTGAGCCGCCTCTTTCTAAGGAGCTGGTTTCACTAGACATGAACTAGTTTTCCTCTGGATGCCGGATTATTATTTCTCTTACGCATATCCTCCATCTGTTCCTCTAATTCATTCATAATTCTAATATATTCATGCTTATCTACAATACCAGAATTGTGTAGGTTTTCAAGCATTTCCTTTGAAGGTTCTAGCATTTGCCCGTATGGATCGGCAGGCAAAACCGTATGAATACTTTCGAGGGTTTCGGGCGAAAATGGACAGATAGCTATAGTACCGTCATTATAATACTTAGCGTTTCGATCATTGGTTTTGTTCGCTTTAAATCTTGAAGATTTAATATCTACCGCTGTCTGCTCTCCTTGGCTGTCAGTTATAAGATAATCAATACCTCTCTTGTCTTGTTCGGTAGTCGCACGGACCACTTTAAAGCCCATGTTTTCGAGAGCTAGCTCAGCAAGTAATTCTGTACGTACACCTTTTATGCTTGTTTCCATTTTCTTGCGGTAGTGGGGTTTGTCGGCTATAGGGATAAAATTATTTAGAAGTTGCATTGTGTCAGCTGGCGTGATAGCAGTGCCCCAGCGGTTAAAAATTTCGCGCAGCGAGTCGTTGAATGAAGAATGCACACTAACAATTTTTTCGTGATCCTTAGGAGAAAGTCTCCTATTTGAGTCTCTAGCTGTTTTTTCGGCAGTTACGGCAGCAATCCAGTCGCGATAGGTGCCATAGAGCTTGTAAAATTCTTGTTGCTGGTTGGTCTCAGCAGTTGGATGTTCAACTTGTTGCATTAATTGCAATAGATTGTGCGCAGCTCGCCCGATACCGCGCTGCGGACGTTCTGGATCGATCGTATGCGCTTCTCGCCGTAATTCTCTCGCGGTCTCTTGGCTTTTTTGCCAGAAGTCTTGGCGGCGCCTTAGCTGAACTATAGGAAGCGTGCTCATTCTTCTATTATAGCATAAACATGATAAAAAAGCAATAGCATGACGTGATATAGATGAAATAACCTTTGTTGTCTGCTATAATAAAGTAGTTATTGTTAACGCGGAAGTGATAGAAACGAGAATTTGCGGCGCACGGCTTTGAATCGCCAAGCCTAGCCAAGACGAATTTTCATCCCTGTTACTTGCCGCGAAGAAAGGAGCTCTTTTATGAGTATTATTAACCCGAGCGGCAAGGAGATTTTTAGCGTTACCACCGAGCTGTGCGGCCGGCCGTTGACGCTGGAGGTCAATCGCGTTGGTTTTCGGACGACTGGTAGTGTGCTGGTTCGCTACGGCGATACGGTGGTCTTGGGCAGTGCCCAGGTGGGCAGCCGGCCGGTGCAGCTGGATTATTTCCCGCTGTCGATTGATTATGAAGAAAAGTTTTATGCGGCGGGCAAAATTTCTGGCTCGCGGTTTATTAAGCGCGAAGGCCGCCCCAGCGACGAAGCGGTGCTAATCGGCCGGTTAATCGACCGCCCGATTCGGCCGCTATTTCCAAAGGGCTACCGCCAAGAAGTGCAGGTTGTGGCGACGGTGCTGAGCATGGATCCGGATTTCCGCCCGGACGTGGTGGCGATGATTGCGGCGTCGAGTGCCTTGATGCTGACCGGGACACCGTTTGACGGGCCGGTAGCGGGCTTGCGGGTGGGCCGTGTGAATGGTGAGTTTAAGGCCTTTTTGACGCCAGAGGAACGTGAGCAATCTGATTTGGATTTGGTAGTAGCTGGTATCGAGAGTGGCATCACCATGGTGGAAGCTGGCGCCAAGGAAGTATCAGAAGAGGTGATCGTCGATGCGATGGCTTGGGCGCACCAGATGATGCAGCCAGCGATTGCTTTACAGCGAGAGTTGGCAGCCAAAGTGGAGCCAGCCGCACAAGAATATGAATTAGTCTTACCCGACGAAGCAATTCAGCAGACGGCTAACGAGTGGGTTGATGGCAAGCTGGGCGAGAAAATTCGCCGGCCGTACCCAGAGCGCAACGAAGTGGTTAACGAGATTCGCTGGGCATTCCACGAAGCGATGGCCGAAAAGCTGGGCTTGAGCGCTGAGGAGTATGACGAAGTACGCGACGAATACGATGAAGCATTTACCTTGGCGTTGCATAAAGATGTTCGCCGCGGTATCGTTGAGGAGGGTAGGCGCCCGGATGGCCGGACCTTGACGGAAATTCGCCCCTTAAGTTCAGAAGTTGGTTTGCTGCCGCGAGCGCACGGCTCGAGCCTGTTTACTCGCGGTGTGACCCAAGGGATGAATATTGTCACCTTGGCGCCGCTCAGTTACGCCCAGCTGGTTGATACCATGGAAGTCAACGACGGCGAGCGGCGCTATATGCACCATTACAATGCGCCGGGCTATACGGTTGGCGAGGTTAAGCGGATGGGCAGTCCGGGCCGGCGCGAAATTGGCCACGGTTACTTGGCGGAACGAGCCTTGACGCCGGTGCTGCCGAGCGAAGAAGACTTTCCGTACGCCATTCGCAGCGTTACCGAAATTATGAGCCAAAACGGTTCGACGTCGATGGCGGCGACCTGTTCGAGCTGTCTGGCGCTGATGGACGCTGGCGTGCCTCTCTCGGCGCCGGTTAGCGGTATTGCTATGGGTCTAATGATGGACGGTGATACGCCGTATGTATTAAGCGACATCGCTGATGCTGAGGACTTTGCCGGCGATATGGATTTCAAGGTGACTGGTACAGCCAAGGGTATCACGGCGCTGCAGATGGATATGAAAGTGCACGGCCTACCAGTGGCGGTGCTGCGCCAGGCGATTGAACAGAGCAAGGCTGGTCGGGCATTTATCCTTGATCATATGTTGAGTATTTTGCCAGCGCCGCGGGAGACACTCAGTCCGTACGCGCCGCGGATTGAAAAGCTAAAGATTGATCCAGATAAAATCGGCGCCGTGATCGGTAAAGGCGGCGAGGTGATTAACAAGATTACCAGCGAGACTGGCGCTGAGGTTGATATTAAGGAAGACGGCTTGATTACCATCGCCAGTCCGAACGGCGAATCGATCGAGAAAGCGCTAAACTGGATCAAGAGCCTGGTCGAGGAGCCAGAAGTTGGTAAAATCTACCAAGGCAAGGTCGTCAGTATTAAAGACTTTGGAGCATTCGTGAATATTTTGCCGGGAATTGACGGTATGTTGCATATTTCACAACTATCGGATAAACGAGTCGGCAAAGTAACTGATGTCTTGAAAGAGGGTCAAACGGTACGTGTTAAGTTAACAGAAATTGATAACCGCGGGCGCCTAAGCTTGACAATGAAGGGAATTGAACAGCGATAATATTTCTACGTAAACAAATACTATACGAGACAGCTTAAGTTTTGCTATACTTAATAGAGATACACTTATAAAAGAGGGGAAGTCTATGAACAATCAACCGCAACCACCTGAATCGCCGCAGCCAATGCCGCCTGCGCAGCAGCCAGCTCCAATGTCCGCGCCGCCTATGCAACAGCAGCCAGCAATGCCGCCGCAAATGCCGGTTAAAAAAGGTCTTAGCAAGGGGGCTTTGTGGGGAATAATTGGCGGTTCTGTTGGATTTTTACTGCTGATTATCGTAATAGTGGTTGTTTTGCTGCTCAATATGGGGCCGAGCAAAGAAGATTACCGTCAAGCCGTTTCGTGGATGAATGATGAAAGCTCGAAATTGAACAGTTTGCAGTATTCATCTGTACGTAATCCAGAAGCCTACAAAGAAACGGTTAATAGCGCCATCAAGAGCCGCGATGAGCTAAACGACAAATTATCGAAATCTAAGATTATGCACGATAAAGCTGTCAAAGAAGCTTACGATAAGTATAAGAAAGCTTACGATGTTGCTAAGCCGGAAATGGAGGGCTTGTCGCAGTACGTAGAGGTTTATAGCGAGGTCAGAAAAAAATGTGATAACGTATTTTATCTTGGCCATATAAGCAAGAAGCCAGATGAAGTTGATAAGGAAGTTAGTCAAAAATACGGCGATTGCACATCCTTGATGCAGAAACTGAGCAAATCAAATAATAGCAATGTGGCTAATTTCGGTAAAGAATGGAGCGATTACTACACTTCGTTGAAGAAATACTACGTCGAATACGCTAGAGCCTATACCAGCGGTAATTTCAGCGCTCGGCCGCGCCGTCCAATAGAACCGTCGACTACTGGCTATACGTTAATTACTAACGCTAGCCGCAAGGTTACCGATAGCGGAATGGATCGGTACTACAACGACTTTTCAAGCGTTGTCAATCAAAAATTAACTGCGCTGCGTTAATATTCGCCGCGCCGGTAGTACCCTCTGTATCAGCAGAGGGTACTATTTTGGTAAAATGTAATTATGGATAAGCAAGCTGAATTAGACGCATTAGCGGCGGAAATTATCGAAGCTGGGATTTGTTCGGAATTGGCGGCTCAAGCAACGCAGCTGGTGATGGGCGATGGCAATGCTGATGCTGATATCGTATTTATCGGCGAAGCACCAGGCAAGAATGAAGATTTACAAGGTAAACCATTTGTCGGTGCAGCGGGGAAATTTCTCGACGAGATGCTGGCGGCAGCTGGTTTGCAGCGCCCAGACGTTTATATTACCAACATTGTGAAGTATCGGCCGCCAAATAACCGCGACCCGCTGCCAGAAGAGAAACGCCAGTTTTGGCCGTATTTGATGCGGCAATTAGAAATTATTCAGCCAAAAGCGGTGCTGACATTGGGGCGGCACAGCGGCGGCGGTTTTATTCCTGGATTAAGGATTAGCCAAGACCACGGTCGGCCGCGGCGGGTGCGTTTGCATGAATTGGAATTTGTAGTGATTCCGCTATATCATCCAGCGGCGGCACTATATAACGGTAGCATGCGTCAGACGTTGATTGACGATTTTATACGGGCGGCGGCGTTTGTGCAGCAGAATAATCCTGAATCGTAGAGATAATGCGCTGGCAAACTATAGATAGCTGCTTAAAAGCCAGGGCTTGTTTCAAATTCCTTTATTAAACTCTTGCAAAAACTAGCCTAGTGTAGTATAGTGGATAATCGATATCCACTATATCTAATTTACGAAAGGACTAATATGAAACTATCGGGAGCTGTTGAACAAGCATGCTGTATTATGGCAATTTTGGCTGACCCGCAGCGAAAAGCGCCGATAACCAACGACGCTTTGGCGGAAAAGATGGCAGTATCGCCGACGTATCTGAAGAAAATTAGCCGCAAGCTGGTGGTAGCACGGTTGATTACCTCGACGCAGGGCGCTGGCGGCGGTTTCATTTTGGCGCGGGAAATGGGCCAAGTGACGCTGCACGATGTGGTGTTGGCGATTGAAGGCGAAGCGCCGTTTTTTAAGCCTCAAGGAATTGTCGAAAGAGTGTTTGCGTCGCGGCCTCGCCAGGTGGAAATTGGCATGACTATGATTGAAAAAGTCTTTTCCGAGGCGCAAGAGAAGTGGAGCGAATATCTAAAGACAGTAACGTTAGAAGACGTTGTCAAGGAGGTAATGCATGGTTGAAAAATTAAAGCGGCTGTCAAATAGACGCCGCGCTAATATGGTGCGAGCTGAATGGCAGCACCTCTGCAATAATAAAATATTACTGCTGTCTATGGCAGTTATCTCGTTTATCCCGATTATGTACAGCGGTTTTTTCTTGGGTTCAATCTGGGATCCATATGGGCAGGTGAAAAATTTGCCGGTGGCATTTGTCAATGAGGACAAAGGCGCGCAGCTGAACGGTCAAACGGTCAATATTGGGCAATCGGTTGAACAAAAACTCAAGGATAATCATGATTTGGGCTGGGAATTTGTGGATAAACAGCAGGCTGATGACGGGGTCAATAGCGGCCATTTCTATGCAGTGGTGACTGTTCCGACGGATTTTTCGGCAAAAGCGGCGTCGATTACTGCTGCTCAACCGCAGCAGGCGGTGATTCGCTACACGACTACGCCAGCCAAGAACTACATCGGTTCGCTGGTCAGTAATCAAGCGGCTGAAAAAGTCAAAACGTCGGTGGCCGAGCAAATTACTCAGGCGTACGCTAAGGGCGTGTTGGAAAATGTAGGTAAACTTGGCAGCGGTTTGGAGACGGCAGCGGGCGGCGCAGCTACTTTGCATGGCGGTTTGGCGCAGCTGCAAGCGGGCGCGCAGACGTATACTGGCGGCGTTCTGCAATTGGCGGTAAATCAGCGGGCGATGGCTAATGGCTTAGCGCGGCTCGGCGATGGATCGCGCCAATTGCAGGCAGGCTTGGGGCAATTGTCGAACGGCTTGCCAAGCGAATCGCAAGTTGCGCAGTTAACAAGCGGCATGAAACGGTTGCAGGCAGGCCTTAATCAATTAAATACCAGCGTCTATAATCCATCGCCGACGCTTGTTAATCAGCAGAGCAAAGTGCAGAGCGAAGCGCAAATTTTGGCGCAAACTATGCAAACGGCAGCAGCGGATTTGACGGCAGCAGGCGGGACGCTACAAACATTAGGACATGATGCGGTAGCTTCTGGCGGTTCGACAACCATAACTTTGCCGCAAATTAGCCAGCTTTCCCAGGCACTTAGTAAAACGCAAACGATTAGTATGCAAGCAGCTGCGCTGCTTAAAGATTTGCAGATGCTTACCCAAAGTCTGTCAGTGCAGCAAGCTCAATTACAAACTGGCGTTTCTACGCTAAACAACGGCGTTAATCAGTTGGCGCCGAATGCAACCGCTGCTCTTAACGGCTATAACGGCGTCAGAGCGGCAAATAATCGGTTGCTGGCTGGCTCGACATTGCTAACAAACGGTCTGGCGCAGGCGCAAACTGGCAGCCAACAGCTGGCGAATGGCGCGCGGCTGTTAGATAGCCGCTCTGGTGTACTTACGAATGGTGTGTTGCAATTGGCGGACGGCGCGGATACTCTGGCTACGAAGCTAGCGGACGCTTCTCGGCAACTCAAAATTCAACCAACTGGCGCAGCCACCCAGCAACAGATGGCGAATCCGGTGAAGTCGGAAACGACCAAGCGGGGCGACGTGCCAAATTACGGCTACGCGCTGGCGCCGTACGTGTTGTCACTGAGCTTGTTTGTCGGGGCGATTGCTCTGAATATTATTTATCCAATCCGCAAAACTTTTGCCGAGCAAGAAAACGCCTTTCGCTGGTGGTTGGCTAAAGCTTCGGTTACTGGCGTAGCGGCTTTCGTTCAAGCAACAATTTTGATGCTGATCATGGTTTACTGCCTGGGTCTAGTGCCAGATCATCCGGTGAATTTCATTGGGGCGATTTATTTGACGTCGTTTGTCTATATGTCGATCGTGTCGCTCCTGGTAATCGTGCTGGACAATCCAGGACGCTTCCTAGCGATGGTGTTACTAGTATTACAGCTGGGGTCAAGCGAGGGAACATTCCCGATTCAAACAGCCAATGGCTTTTTCCAAGCAGTCAATCCGCTGGTGCCGATGACTTATTCTATTCGGGCGCTGCGTCAGGCTATTTCGGGAGGTTTAGGCAGTTCGTTCTATAGCGATAGCATGTGGGTGCTGGCGGGATTCTTGCTGGCGGCTAACTTGTTGACAATCGGTTTCTTTATCTACCGTGGCAAGCGTAAATTCGCTCACACTTCGGTGGATGGCGACGATTAATCCTCTTTGAAGCTTTTAGAAAATGCCAGCGTCTTTGGGAAAACGGCGCTGGTATTTTGGTTGGCGTAGGGTTATTTTTGACAAAATACGGGCAGTTTGCTAAAATAAAGCTACTAACGAGAGGGATTTCTAGCGAGTAAAAGCACCTCTCTACCTGGTTTTTAGATTATTGTAATAAAAAAGGAGTATAACAATATGGGTCAGCGGCGACTGGCAACCCCCAAAGGCGACGATACTAGTAAACGCCCTTTGCAGGTTAAACAAAAATCAACCAATACTGTACTGAACGCGACAACTACGCGCAAAGGCGAAGTCTTTCGGGCGCAGCGGCGAATGTCAGAAGGCGTGAATGCGCAGGCTAGCCAGCATCTGATTAATGTGCCGGTTAATAAATCGGTATACAACGGCTATGGCGGCAAGCAATTCAGTCTAAAAGACCAGCCGAAACGTCCGCGGGCGCCGCGGCCAACACTGAAGGTGATTCCGATTGGTGGTGTTGGCGAGATGGGTATCGGCAAGAACATGACGGCGATTGAATATGACAACGATATCATCGTCATTGATATGGGTTTTTTGTTTCCAGGCAGCGATTATCCGGGTATAAATTATATAATTCCTGATACTCAGTGGCTGGAAGAAAATAAGCATCGGATTCGAGCGCACGTCTTTACGCACGGCCATCTCGACCACATTGGTGCATTTCGGCATATCATCCCGAAATTGCCAGCACCAGTTTATGGCACGAAGTTCACGCTTGGCATGCTGCAGCGGACGATGGAAGAGACAGACGGCGCTTTCACGCCAGAATACCACGAATTAAATCCAGAAAATCATGATACTGTACAACTTTGTGATTCATTTAGTGTTGAGCTGGTACGCGTTAATCACTCGATTCCAGATGCAGCTGCCGTAGTGGTGCGGACGCCAGTTGGTAATATCCTCTCGAGCGGCGACTGGCGTATTGAAGAAAATCCGGTCGATGGCAAGAAATTCGATTTCAATCGGATTAGCGAAATCGCCGAGAAAGAAGGCTTCTTACTGTTTATGAACGAGTCGACTAACTGTGAAAGCGACGGTACGCATACGTACGGCGAATTCGATATTCAGCACAGTATGGGCGAGGTGATGGATAAATGGTCGAAGAGCCGGATTATTGTCAGTAGCTTTTCTAGCCAGTTGCATCGAATTCAGCTACTTCTCGAGGAAGCGAAAAAGCATGATCGCAAAGTGGCGTTCGCTGGATTTAGTATGATTCAGAACCTAGAGGTGGCGCTGCGTTCGGGTGTGATTAAAGTGCCGAAAGACACCGTCGTTAAGATGGAAGATTTGATTAAATTGCCTGATAACAAGATAACAATCGTCTGTACTGGCAGCCAAGGCGAGTTCAATGCGGTGCTCAATCGGATGGCGACGGGAGCGCACAAATACGTTAAAATTAAGGGTTCGGATGTGGTAGTGCTGAGCTCGAATCCAATTCCTGGCAATGAAAAATACGTAGTGCGGACAGTTGATGGCCTGATGCGTGAGGGCGGCGAGATTATCCAAAATGGCAAAACGCACCTGACTGGTATCGGGCCGCTGCACCTATCGGGTCACGGCTATTACGATGACCACGTGCGGGTGATTAATGCGGTCAAACCGAAGTATTATCTGCCAAATCACGGCGAGTTTCATATGCTAGTGCATAATGCACGCTTGGCCGAGAAAGAATGCAGTATTCCGCGGCAAAATATATTTGTTTGTGATCCAGGCGATATTATTGAGTTTACTAGCGATGGCGCGCACAAAATTGGCCGCATTGTTCACTCTGGCGGTACGATGTATGATGATGCCGGCGCGGTAGTCAGCGAAGTGGTGCTCAAAGACCGTATCCACATGAGTCAAGAAGGTATATTTATAGTCATATTGACGGTTCAGCGCGGTACGGGGCGGCTCTTGACTAGTCCAGACATTATCAGCCGCGGGTTTATTTACATGCGCGATAATGAAGAGCTAATGGGAATGATTCGCCAATATCTCAAGCAGAAAGCAGCGCGCAGTTTCTCTGGTAAGTATGACATAGAGGTGGTCAAAAAAGAAATCAAAGACGAAGTAACGCATATTTTGTATGATCAGACGCGGCGAACGCCGATTGTCATTCCAGTAGTTAATGAAGTTGGCGGCGCAGCGAAAGCGCACGGCCGCGCCCCGCAGGCCAAAGCTGCTAGCCAGCCGCTAATGCCGCAGCCATCAAACAAGCGCTTCCCGCGTAAACAAATCCCTGATACCGAGACAGTAGTGCCGCGCGACCACTCAGATAGCCGCTCGTACTAACAGATAGCGCTATTGCTTTTTGTAGTAATTTATGCTACAATAGTAGTATATCCTTTTAGATATAAACAGAGTACAATAGGTAACGGTTATGGCAAAGAAAAAGACGACGCGAACTCGAAAATCGACTAAAACAACTCGTACAGCACGCGCTAGCAAAGCAGCGAAAGCACCAGCACCGCAGCATGAAGTACCCTCTGGGTTTTGGCCGCAAGTTGCGGCGGTGCTGTTGATGGCGCTATCGGCATTGCTGGTGGTATCGTGGTTCGGTGCGGGCGGTCCATTACTTAATCAAATGCTAGAAGTGTCTAAGCGAACGATTGGCTGGGCGGTTTATATAGTGCCAGTTGTCGGTTTGTATGTAGCTGTTAGAATATTTGGCGCCGAAAACAACCGATTGCCAGCAGTCATGAAATTTGCCTCAATTTTGATAGTTATTTGGTTCAGCGGCTTATTTGGGCTGTTTCGCGAAAAGGGTGCGCCGTCGACTGGCGGTGTTGTTGGTGATGGATTGAACTCGGTTGTCTTGTCGCTGGTTAATGTACCAGTTGGTGTCTTTGTTTATATTTTGCTGATTGCGATTACGCTATTGTTTGTGTTGCAAATGCGGTTTAGTGATATCGCAGGAATGTTCAAGACAGCAGTATCTAGCAACGAAAAGGCAGAGAACGAAGCTAATGTCCAGGTTATGCGCAAAGCTGCCGAAGATGATCACGGCAAGATGGATGATTTCAAGCTTAATGAAGGCGTGCCGACGGTGTCGCAAGATGATAGTAAGCAAAATGCCAAGCTTAAGAATAAACCGCAGGCTAAAAAAGCCGAAGCCGATCGCGACGACAAAATGGCGATGCTGGCGGTTAGCGACCCGAACTGGCAATTTCCGAGCCTTGATTTGCTAGAGAAGAAGGAAGCGCCAGCTGACGCGGGCGATATCAAGCAGAATGCGCGCATTATTCAAGACACTTTGCGTGAATTTAACATTAATGTCGATATGGAAGGCGCCAATATCGGCCCGAAAGTGACTCAGTATACGCTGCGTCCGCCAGCGGGCATTAAGTTGAGCAAAATTACAGCGCTAGAAACCAATATTGCGCTGAATCTGGCAGCGTCGAGCTTGCGCATGGAGGCGCCGATTCCAGGCAAAAAGGCTGTCGGTATTGAAGTACCGAACAAAAAAGCGGCTGACGTACGTATCCGTTCAATCCTCGAGAGCGCTGAATGGCGCCGCCGCAAAGAGCCGCTGAGTTTTGCGATTGGTAAAGATATTTCAGGACTGCCGTTTGTCGGCGAACTTAACAAAATGCCGCACTTGCTAGTCGCCGGACAGACAGGCTCTGGTAAGTCGGTGATGATTAATACGCTGCTAAGTAGTTTGCTGTATCGTAACGCGCCGAGCGACATGAAGTTGATTCTTGTTGACCCGAAGCAGGTCGAGATGGCGCCGTATCAGGATATTCCGCACCTGTTGACGCCGGTGATTGTCGAGCCAGAGAAGACAATGAGCGCACTGAAGTGGGCGGTCAACGAGATGGAACGCCGTTATAGCTTGCTAGCCGAAGAGCGAGTACGCGATATCAAGACTTACAATGAACGGGCTAAAGCAAAAGGCAAGAAAATCGGTGTTTCTGATGAAAAGGGTAATGTACAGCAAGTTGACGAGGGTACTATGCCGTATATCGTGATTGTGATTGACGAGATGGCCGATCTGATGATGGTAGCTAAGCGCGATGTCGAGGGACTGATAGTTCGCCTGGCGCAGAAGGCGCGGGCGGTTGGTATTCACTTGGTGCTAGCGACGCAGCGTCCGAGCGTTGATGTGATTACCGGTCTCATCAAGGCAAATGTGCCGGCGCGAATTGCCTTTACAGTGGCCAGCCAGACCGATAGCCAGACAATTCTCGACCAGGCTGGCGCCGAGAAATTGCTGGGCCAGGGTGATATGCTGATTAAAACTGCTAGCATGCCGAAACCGAAGCGTATTCAGGGCGCTTGGGTGATGGATAGCGAAGTGAATAAAATTACTGATCAGCTGCGGATGCAGGCGCCGCCGCAGTACAATGATGAAATCGTTAGCCAGCCAGTGCAATTGAATGGTAAAGGCGGCGTGGTGATGGACTTCGGTGGTAATGGCAGCGATGATAAGTTTAAGGATGCAGTACGCGTGGTCATAGAGCGCAAAAAAGCATCTACAAGCATGCTGCAGACTCGCCTGGGAATTGGCTATCAACGAGCGGCGCGGATTATCGAGGAAATGGAAGAGCGGGGTATTATTAGCGCTGCGAACGGTTCAAAACCGCGCGACGTATTGATATCCAGCGTCGATGATCTAGACATGTAAAAATATAAACATCTGCCTGTGGCTTATTTATCTTTGTGAAATTAAAATTTGCTAATCGCTGGCACTAGATTTGTATTCACCTAGGATAGTAACCTCGTGGTTGCTGTGTTCGATGTCGCGAATAGCTTGATGTAGCGGTTGTCCAGCACAGTCGACGACAATAAAAAACTTATATTTCCAAGGCTGACCGACGATTGGCTGCGATTGTAATTTGGCGAGATTGATACGGCGCTTGGCGAATATCTGTAATACCTCGACGAGGGCGCCAGGCTGATGGTCGGTGGTGATGACCAGAGAAGCACGATTAGCATCAGCAGGCGCATTAGACGGTTCAATTACCAAAAAGCGGGTGATATTATCGGGATTGTCGTGGATGGAACGCTGTATTATTGGCAAATTATATAATTCGGCGGCAGTCTGGCTGGCGATAGCGGCGCAGTGCCGGGAGCCGTTTTGCTTGATAAATTCGACGGCGCCAGCGGTATCAAAAAATTCAATAGGTGTTGCCTGCGGTAGATGTTCCTGCAAGAAATAGCGGCATTGAGAAAGAGCTACCGGGTGAGAATAAACCTCAGTAATATCGCTGATTTTGGCGTCTGGTAGACCAATTAGCATTTGCTCGACAGGCAGCTTGATTTCGCCGACGATCGGCGCACTGCATTCCTCGATATAACGGTAAACTTCGTTAATGCTGCCAAACAAAGTATTTTCGACCGCTGCGACGATAGCGTCGGCACTGCCCTCGTCGTAGGCCGCAAAGACTTCGCTAAACGTTGTGCAGGGGACTATTTCGGCGCTAGCGCCGTACCATTGGTGGGCAGCCTGGTCGTGGAAGGAACCGGCTTGGCCTTGGATTGCGACATGCATTCTAGCATCATAGCACAATTGCGATTTTGACTGCAAAAAGATTGGCGCGAGGGGTTAAAAAGATTAAATGCCGTAGTAGGCTGGGTTAGTTCGGGCTATAATAACTTATATGAAGCAGTTAGATTTTTCACCGTTATATACGCCAATGTCCGAGTCTGAGGTGCAGTGGTTTCGGCAGTATTACCAGAACTTTAATGTCGAGCGGAAACCTGAGGGAGTTTTAATACAAGTACTGAGCATACTTTTTACCATTTTTATGATAGGCTCAGGTATAATTACGCTTTTTGTGCCGACATCGGACTCTGTTGCTACTCGTATTTTGATAGCTCCGATGCAGATTCTCGTAATTGTATCGTTTGTTATCTTTATTGTGTACCAATTCAGACGTTTAGTTGATACAAAAAGGGCGACTGGCGAACGATATATGCTGGCAGCTTTAAGCAAATTTGCCGGGTTAAATCAGCTTGATTTCATGCCGTATGTAGAAAACCCTGATAACTCCGGCGTTATTTTTAATCAAGAGTGGGCTTATGATAAGATTTCGCGCAATGTTTTGTTCGGTACGCTCGGCGGCAAACTTAACTTCCAAATGGGCTGGTATGAGCATAAAGATGCAGAAAATCGTGCGGAGAGTAGCGGAGGCGATCATTATTGGCGCTATTTGCGGATTGATATGAATCGGAATTTGCCGCATATTATTCTTGATTCAACGGTCGATAATGTTAATATACTTGGTAAAGTTTTTAATAATTTGCCGGACGATATTGATCCTGACCAGCGTCTTAGTTTGGAGGGGAATTTTAACGATTACTTTACGCTGTACGCGCCAAAAGATTACGAGCGGGATGCCTTTTATATTTTCACGCCTGATTTGATGGCGCTGTTGATTAATGGTGCGACGTGGTGCGATGTCGAGATAGTGGATAACCAGATATATTTTTATAGCGCCTATCATAAATTCGATTACGCAAAAGAAATGGAATTTGTGTGGAAAGCGTTTCATATCATGAATATCATGGGTGCTAAGCTGTATAATCAGACGGATTATTATGCCGATGAGCGAATTGGCAATCGGCAGCTCGATATTGTCGCCGACCAGGGCAAACGCTTGAAAAATTACGTGCCGTTGGTTAGTACTATTGTCGCTGTGCTGGCTACGATATATTTCATCGTCTTTCATGTGGCTGTGCTGTTTGTTAGGTAGGGTGGTGCATGGCTGTTTATTTAGGTAATGCTAAAACATTGACAAATTATCAAATATGGAGTATAATCATAAGCAGTTTACATCATTAACCGTCTATAGACAGAAAAGGATACGATAAATATATGAATAAAACTAAAGAGAGTTCTATTGCAGGCGCTGAGCGGCCTGACAAAAAGGAAAAGTTGAAACGTGGCGTGAAGAAACTAGGCGCTCTTGCTCTATCTGTTGCGGTAGCTGTTGGTCTCTATCATGAAGCGCATAAGCCCGCGATGAACAGTGAACAAATGCGCGAAGCGACAAACATAGCAGCTACGACCGCTTTAGACAAGGTTAATGAGATTAAAGATAGCAACCCTGATCTCAATGATAATGATGGTAGCTATTTTATAGGCGAAGGCGGCAACATGGCTAGCTTTTACGTATACGACGGCGATCCAGATGGTGACACTGCTAAAGGCAGCGGGACTAATGTTGAAATATCCATAACCGATGGTAAATCTTCTGGTGAACGCGGAGTTGGTACGTCGACACGGTTTGTTTTTAGCACAGAAGATGAGTCTGCATTAGATAAAATAAATGCTGATAATAAAGTTAATTGGTCTGAAGTTAAAGAATTCTTAGGAAGGCCTGATGTTAATGTCAGTAGAATTCAGTCGCATGAGGACTCTAACAGAGACGGAGAACATACGCCGGAGACGTTAAAATATAATGTTTACAATGGCGGAGATGACAATTGGGGGCTTGAGGTAAATAATAAAGATGGTGCGAGCGGATACGAAGATAGTGATGAAATAGGAAATGTTTTTACAGGTGATAGCGCAGTGGCAGAAGTGCAGAAAGCAATTGAGACTGTGAAAAGCAATTGGGGTGATGACGAATCAAAAAAGTAAATAAGGATTAGGATAAAATACCTGCCTGATGGCAGGTATTTTTGATGCCGGCACCAGCAAGCCTTGTACTTACGATCTGATGTAGAGGTGGTGAGCTAGTATAGAAGCTAGCTTTTTCATAGCAGATAGGGTATAATATTAAGTGATATTAAACCTAAGGTTGCGTGAGATAACGTAACCATCCGTACGGATACCAAGGAGGTAATGTATGAGAGAATACGAGCTGACGGTTCTTATTCGGCCTGATTTGGAGGCGAATTTGGACACGGTGCTTGGTAAGGTCAAGCAGCTGATCGCCGATAACGGCGGTTCGGTTAAGGCCGAGGACAATTGGGGCAAAAATCGCCTCGCTTACAGCATCAAAAGCGAAGATTTTGCGGTATATGTGTCGATGGATGTCGAGCTGCCAGCAGACGCGCCGCTCAAGATTAACAATGCGCTGAATATTAGCGACGAAGTTATCCGGTATTTATTGGTTAAGATAGATCACAAAGCACGTGCCGCTCTGGCGGAGGCCAAGAAGCGCGCGGCTGAACGCGAGGCTGAAAACAGCGAAGATTAAGCCATAAATAGGAGGGAAATCTATCATGGCAAAGGGGTTTAACAAAGTAATATTAATGGGAAATCTGACGCGCGATGTTGAATTGCGAACAACGACGAGCGGCCAGAGCGTAGCTAATTTTAGTTTGGCGGTTAGCCGTAGCTGGCGCAACCAAGACGGCCAGCAGCAAGACCAGACCAGCTTCATCAACTGTGTAGCGTGGGGCAAGCCGGGCGAGATTATCTCGCAATATGTCAAAAAAGGCGCGCCGCTTTTGGTGAGCGGCCGGCTCGACCAGCGTAGTTACGAGGATAAAGATGGCAATAAACGGTCGGCTGTCGAGGTGGTTGTCGAAGACTTCAATTTTGTTGGCGGTCGCAACGACAGTAATACACCAGCATCGACACCGCCGCCAGCGACTAGCACCAAAGATGTGGTCGTCGAGGATATTGACGATAAGCCAATCGACTTAAGCGAGATCCCATTTTAACGATTAGAAAGGATTATAAATTATGGCAAAAAAAATGCGCAAGGATGCTCCAGTAGTATTCTCGTATAAAGAAGTGAAGACACTGTTGCGCTATATTAGTCCGGTGAGCGGCCAAATCGAGCCGATTTCCAAAACGGGCTTGAGTGCTAAATTGCAGCGGATGCTGGCTCGCGAGGTAAAGCGGGCGCGTCATCTGGCGCTGCTACCGTTTGTGACGCGAGATTAGGGAATTTTCCAGCGTACGAAATACTTTGTCGTGCGCTGAAGGGTATTTCTAAAGACGCAAAAGGAGATGAAATGTATCAACCAACTGATTTGAAAAAAGGCGTAGTGTGCCAAATTGATGGACAGCCATATCGAGTAACTGATTACAACCAGAAAGTGATGGGCCGCGGCGGTTCTATCGTTAATGTCAAATTGAAGAATTTAATTACTGGCGCGGTTATTCCCAAAACATTTAAAGGCCAAGATAAGATTGAGCCAGCCGAGGTGACTAGCAAAACTGTCCAATATTTATACAATGACGGTTCAGCTTTCTTTTTCATGGATCCGAATAGTTTTGAGCAGTTTGAGTTGTCGGCCGATTTGGTTGACGAAGCTAAAAACTTCATGAAAGAGGGCGACGAGCTGGCTTTGCAATTCTTTGACGGTAAGGTGATTACCGTCGAGATGCCAAAAAATGTTTATTTGGAAGTGACCTATACAGAGGCGGTGGTTAAAGGTGATACGACTAGTAGCGTTTTGAAAGATGCAACGCTTGAGACAGGCGCGGTCGTTAAGGTGCCAGCTTTTATAAAGGTTGGCGATATTATTTCGGTTGACACGTCTACAGGCGAGTATCGCGAACGCAAGAAATAGCTTATTAAACTAAAATAAGTGTTTCGCAGCGTGCTAAAATGTAAATATGACTAACAAGCGAGCGCGTGCCGCTGCAAGTGCTAAACGCCTGCACAAAAAAGTTAAACAAACATATCGTTCGGCAATGCCCGAGCAAAAACGCCACCGGAGGTTAGTTTGGGCGGCGTTTTTTGTTGTAGCGGTGATTTTGGCTGTGCAAATATTGTATCCGCTTGATCGAGCGCTGCCACTAGCGCGGATGAATGGCCACTGGGTTGGTTGGCAGAGTGAGACAGATTTGGCTAACCAAGCGACGTTAGTATTCCAGCGATCGAAAATTAAATTCATTATTGGCGGCAAACCGACCGGTGTTTATACGCTGAGTGAAGCTGGTGCTGATATCAAGGCTGAAAAGATGGCGAGTCAATTAGCCAACTATCCCTTTTGGCTGCGTTTGGTGCTGTTTTCGATATTTTGGCAGCTGCCAAATGTGCAAACGCTAGATCTAGCTTTCGCGTTGCCGACACTAGAGGTTTTTGCACAAAAAACTAGTTCGCAACTGTCGCGGCCGCCAATAAACGCTGGCGTGGCGTTTAAAGACGGTCAGCTAACGGCGGTTAATGATGTGCCAGGACATTTGGTGAGTGCGCAAGCTATCAAAAACGTGCTGCAAACAACCAAGTATTCATTTGCTGGCATGACGGAGCTTCGAATTGATGCTAAGTTGCAAGAGGCGTCGCGGCGCAGTACGGCGTTCGCTTCTGTCCGTAATCAAGCCGAGCAAGCATTGGCTCGTCCTTTGACGATTCACGCTGCCGATCAGACGTTTGCAGTTGGCAATGCCGAGAAAGCTTCGTGGCTAGAATTCGCAGAAACGGCGGAGGGTGGCACGACACTAGCGATTAACAGACAAAAACTACAAAGCTCAATTGATAATTGGTCAAAAGCAGCTGGACGTCCGGCTGGCCAGACAAATATCAATATTGAGAACGGGCGAGAAGTCTCGCGAACCACTGGTGAGAAAGGTAGCCAAATCGATGCGGCTTCAATAGTGCAACCAGTCACTGATTATCTGCTGAGAGGCCAAGGTAGTGGCGTGATCTTGGCGGCTATGACTGATTTAGAGCCGAGCGTAATTTATAATAACCGCTATACTCCTACCGAAGATGGCTTGCGAGCTTATGTACGTGATAAGGCGCGTAATGGCGCTTGGTTTTCGATTCGCCAGCTGGGCGGCAGCGGTTGGTCGGCGGATGCCGATGCCGAGGAGAGTGTCGTTAGTGCTAGTACTTATAAACTGTTCGTTGCTAAACGCTTGTTTGATGAGATAAATGCCGGGGGAATTAGCTGGAGCGACCCGATGCTTGACACGACAGTGTCGGGCTGTTTTGATCGGATGACTATTGCCAGTACTAATCCATGCGCGGTGGCATGGCTAGATAGATTTGGCCGGCAAAATCTGAACAATTTTGTTTACCGACTAGGGTTTTCGCGGGCAGTGACTTTCACGCACGCGCAGGCAACTCATGTGTCGGCGGGTGATCTGACGAAGTTCATGGTCGGATTGGAGACTGGCTCGCTAATTAGCGGAGCGCAGCGCGAGCGGCTGTTGTATTCTTTGTCGCACCATCCTTACCGTTATGGTATACCGACGGGTAGCCAAGCGCGTGAAGTTTATGATAAGGTTGGCTTTTTGTGGAACTACGTGCACGACACGGCGATTGTCCGGCATCCGCGCGGTACTTATGTGATGACAATTATGACTCAAGGAAAATCCTACGCGACAATCGCGGCAATGACCCGCGACATTGAGCGGATTATGTATCCATAGTAGAATTGAGAAATGAAGCAACGGTTAGATAAATTGATGCTGGCGCGCGGATTGGTAGGTTCGCGTTCGGAAGCCGAGAATTGGATTCGTTTGGGACGTGTGCGCGTTGGCGGGCGAGCGGCAGCCAAGCCAGGATTGTTCGTTGATGAATCAGCATCAATTGAATTAGCAGCGTCAGAGCGTTATGTGTCGCGGGCCGGACTAAAATTGGCGGGCGCGGCGAAAGTTTTCAATTTGGATTTTCGTGGCAAGACGGTTTTGGATGTCGGCAGCAGTACCGGCGGCTTTACCGATTTTGCGTTGCAGCACGGCGCGAAGAAAGTATACGCCGTGGATGTTGGCACCGATCAGCTGCATCCGAGCTTACGCTGCAATAAACGAATTGAGTTGTATGAAAGAACTGACATTCGGGATTTTGTGCCAAGTGAAACTCCGGATATGGTAGTGATTGATGTATCGTTTATTAGCTTGCGGCAAATTTTGCCACACGTTGCGAAAATCGTTGATAAAAATACAACGATAGTAGCAATGGTTAAACCGCAGTTTGAGGCGCAACGCCAACAGCTGACTCGCGGCGGTGTCGTCAAGAATGACGGCGTGCGGCGGGCAATCTTGCGCGAATTCGAGCAGTGGGTGCGTGCTAATTTTATAATTATTGATAAAGCAGACAGCGAAGTGAAAGGCGCGCACGGCAACTTGGAGCGGTTTTATATATTGAGAAAAGCTGGAAGTTGTTAGCGGCTTATGCGGCTGGCCGGTGATTCGCTGGCAAATTGGTCTAAGCTATATCAAATCTAAGCGATTAAATGCTAAATTATTTACTAACGTTAAATCGAAATTCAACTACATCATCTGGCTGCATGACGTAAGTTTTACCTTCGGTGCGGATTTTGCCGGCGGCGCGAGCGTTAGACTCTGAGCCGGCAGCGACTAAATCATCGTAATTAACAACTTGAGCAGCGATAAAGCCCTTTTCGAAATCAGTGTGAATGACGCCGGCAGCTTGCGGTGCTGTCCAGCCCTGGTGGATTGTCCAGGCGCGAACTTCTTTCGGTCCGGCAGTTAAGTAGCTTTGCAGTCCGAGTAGATCGTAGGCGGCGCGAATCATTTGCGTTAGTCCGGCTTCTGGCACGTCGTAACTTTGTAAGAGTTCGAGTGTATCGCTGGGGTTAAGGCCTTTAATTTCGTCCTCAAGCTTGGCGCAGATGAATAGGCTGCGAGAGTGTGGCACGAGATTGCGCAGGCTCTGCTTCTTGTCTTCGCTAGCCAGGGTTTCTTCATTGACGTTGAACACATAAATTACTGGCTTGGCGGTCAAAAGGTGTAAATCAGCGATATCGTCAGGATCAACGCCGGAAATTTCGTTAATTGGCGTGCCAGCGCGCAGTTTTTCAGCAATCACTTCTAGACGATTTTTGATAGCGCTAGCTTTGGGGTTGGCTTTGGCTTCTTTGGCGAGGCGAGCTAGGCGAGTTTCTAGTGTTTGCAGATCAGCCAGAATCAGTTCGGTATTGATAGTGTCGATATCGCGTTTTGGATCGATAACATTCTCGACATGAACGATATCGTCGCTTTCAAAAGCGCGGACGATGTGGACAATGGCATCGCATTGGCGGATGTTGGCTAAGAATTTATTCCCCAGACCTTCTCCTTTTGATGCCCCTTTAACAAGTCCTGCAATATCGTAAAACTCAATAGCAGTTTGAACTACTTTTTTAGTTTTGTAAATTTTAGAAAGAATGTCTAATCTTTCATCCGGTACCGCTACTACCCCCACATTGGGTTCTATGGTGCAAAACGGATAGTTAGCCGACTCTGCTCCGGCTTTAGTTATAGCGTTGAACAAAGTGCTCTTTCCTACGTTTGGCAAGCCTACTATACCTAATTTCATTTCTATCTCCTATTTAATCATCAAAAATTTTATCATCTTAAAATTATATCTTCCAAATCGTTTATTGACTTAATTATTTTACTATTTCAGCTTGTTATTTTCAATGCCATTATTTAAAATCCTTCCTGTGTTTCTCTTTCTTCGCTAAAATGGCATAGCCTATTATAGAACATATTGCGATAAGCAAACTTATAACTTGTCCTTGTCTGAACATACCTATCATCAAACTATCCGTCCTTAGTCCTTCGACGAAAAATCTTTCCAAGCTGTACAGCATTCCGTATAACATCAAAATTTGACCTTTAAATTTTCTCCTCCTGCTTATCCAAATTAAAAATACAAACAGTAAAATACACCATATTGACTCATATAAAAAAGTGGGATGAACCTTTTCCCCGTTCACGGTAATCGCCCAAGGCAAATCTGTCGGACCACCGTGTGCTTCACCATTAAAAAAATTCCCCCATCTGCCGATAGCCTGAGCTAAAGCCACAGATGGAATCACCAAATCCAGCAAATCGAAGAAATTTATTTTCTTCAATCGGCACATTATATATGCTGTTCCGATTCCAAAAATCAATCCACCGTGGATTGCCAATCCGCCGTTTCTGACATTTATTATTTCACTCAAATTATCCTTATAGTAATCCCACTGAAATAC
>ERZ773066.130-NODE-130-length-42101-cov-3.908624_pt1 | contig 42101 bp, 41 predicted proteins | sample MGYA00580573_ERZ773066 | MGnify/ENA primary metagenome ERZ773066 (study PRJEB29015, sample SAMEA2738128) | human oral metagenome | biome: human oral; feature: human-associated habitat; material: saliva | place: China | collected 2203 ... | reverse complement strand
TGACGATGTAGACGATAAAGGAGACAATCATCGCAAAGACACCGGATGGGAACTCGCCGATTCAACGTACGGATGCGTCTGTGCGGCGCACCGTCACCGCGAAGGAGGATACCTCCGACACATTCGCGCGCGTGCTGCAGAACGTCAAAGAGATGAAGGCGGCAGAGGCACGCGACTGGGCGGAGAAGGTAGGCGACACCGTCATCACGCGCATCCTTGCGGACGGCACGGTCATCACACAGATCTACCAGGGGACGAAGCTCGTCTCCCAGATCGTGACGCGCGGCTCGCACCCTGAGCAGGGCAAGGAGCTGATCTCCGAGACCATCGAGAAGATGAAGCGTGACAATCTCGCGCAGAGCGCGGATCCGCTGCTCGCGGCACGCGCGGCGCAGAGTTCCGCCGCAGCGGCCGCCGCATCTGCGATGTTGTGACGGATTCATCACGGCAAAAACCCTCCGAGGTCGGCAGGAATGCCGTTCTCGGAGGGTTATTTGTGTGGATGAATGGAATGGAGCCGTCAGGATGAAATTCGGAACGCCGCTTCCTTGATCAGCGCCTGTTCAGATCGTCCGTCTCGTACTGGTGCGTGCGCACCTCGTTGTACTGCGGCGCGATGACGACGTTGCCTTTCTTGTCGATAAAGCCCCACTTGCCGTCGATCTTCACGGGGGCAAGCCCCTCGTTGAACATGCCGATGTCCGTGACCGTGCTCGGGAGGAGGAAGGGCGCGCGTCCGGTCTTGTCGATGAAGAACTTCTTTGCGCCCTGCCGCACGACGGCAATCCCGTCAGTGAAGTCCTGTGCCTCATCGTATTTCGCTGCGATCGCGATTTTGCCGTCGCGCCCGATGTAGCCCCACTTGTCCCCGTCCTGCACCGCCGCGAGGCCATCGGAGAAGAGATGGATCTCCTTGTATTTCGGCTCGATGACGTAGGAGCCCGTACGGTCGACGATGCCCCATTTGCTCTTGACGCGGACGAGCGCTAGGCCGTCGACAAAGGGGGCATTGTAGTCGTTCTTCGTCGAGATGATCTCGGTGCCAGTCTTGTCGATGTAGCCGCGCTTGACCTTGTCGCCGAGGTAGTCATTCGGCATCCCGATAACAGGAATGCCGACGGCAAAGCTGACAGCGCTCGTGAGAAATCCGCCGAGCAGGCCGACTTTGATCTCGCGGCGCACCTCGGCGAGTCCGTTCTCGAACGGCTCCACATCTTCATAGCGCGTCTCGAACACGACTTTGCCGCTCTTGTCGATGAACGCCCAGTGCTTCTTTTCCTTTATCATCGCGAGCCCTTCGGAGAAGCCGATGACGGACTTTGCGCGGAGCTCCGGCGCTATGACCATCGCGCCGCTGTGATCGATAAAGCCCCATTTGCCGCCAGTCTTCACAGGTGCAAGCCCCTCTCGAAAGACCATGGCGTTCTCGTAGGTCGGAGGAATGACCTCTTTGCCGCTTGTGTCGATGAAGCCGAACGCCTTCTTTTCTTCTGCCGCTGGCGCAAGCCCTTCGGAGAATACCCCCGCAGAGGTGTATGTCTTGTCCGTCAGGAGGCTGCCGTCGCGCCGGTAGAAAACGTATTTCTTGTCCTTTCGCTGTACGCAGGAGATGCCGTCATAGAACGGGCTGGCATAGTTGTACTCAACGGGCAGGAGGAGTTTCCCCGACGTGTCGTATGCGCCGTACTTGGCTCCTGCGTCCTGCACGATGATCGTATCCTCCTTAACCGGATGGATCGCACTGTAGTAGGCAGGGATGATGACCGTGCCGTCGAGGCGTACGAGACCCCATGTCTTGCCCTGGCGGACGGCGACTGCATCCGCCGAGTAGGACGCGATCTCATCATACTCCGCCGGGATCGCGAGGCTGCCGGAGGGCGTGATCGCGCCCCACTTCTTACCTACGCGGACCGCAGCAAACGGCGCCGAGGAGCTGGAACTCGTGACCTGCGCCTCTGCGACGGGCAGCGAGATTCCCTGTCCCGTATTTCCCAAAAGCAGGAAGACAGCGGATAATACAGCGGCGAGGGCGCCGCGCAGCCAGAGATTTTTACCTGTGTTCATTCCGACAACATCTCCTTTGACGATCTGCAGAGCAGAAAGGTGAAACTCTATTCAGTTATAGATATTCGCGGAAAAAAGCCATATTCCTGTTTGCCCTCAGCAATTCCCGCGGTGCACATGGCGCAAATCTTTCCTTAAAGCCCACTCAATCGCATTGATGCGATCTCCCCAATGTAGACATCCTCCAGAGGACAAACGTCATATCCCCACTCCTTCCAATGATCTCTGATCCATTTTGGATTCAGCATTAATGTGTCCGGCGCATATGCCTCGCTGGGGAAAATGCAATATACAAGCCCGGCTTTGTATCCAGAACAGACGACGAACCCCAGTCCCCCGGGGAGGTCACAGAGCAAATAATCGACACTGTTTTCGTATGGCCATTCTGCTTTTGTACATCGAAATACCGTTCCGTGTGCGAGAGGTTTATCGCCATAGTCGATCAGTTTTACCATGTGTGCGCTTCTTTGATGATCTCTGGGATGAGCGGATTGTAGTAGTCTTGTCATACTCGCATACTCTTTCTGTTTTTTAGCTTCTATTGGAACATGGATAAATTCAGCAATTCCCGCGGTGTACATGGCGCAGATGGCGGCGGGCGATTTCCGCAAGGCGGTCGATCGACGCGATGGGCGTCGGCGGAGTGCTTACGCGGTGGCGCGGGAAATAGCGGCTGATGTGCAGAGGAATCTCGGGGGAGAGGGAGGCGAGCCAGCGCGCCTCGGCGTCCATGTCGGCCGCGCTGTCGTTCCTGCCGGGGATGATGAGGGTCGTCACCTCGACGTGGACGCCTGCGCGGACGGCGTGCGTGATGGTCTCGCGCACGGTCATGAGGTCGCCGCCGAGCCGTTGGTAGAAATCCTCGCGCCAGCCCTTGAGGTCGATGTTCATCGCATCGACGTGCGGGAGGAGGCGTGCGAGCGGCCCCGCGCAGATCATGCCGTTCGTGACGAGGACGACGGCGAGCCCTGCCGCGTGGAGGAGCGGCGCACAGTCCATGATGTACTCATAGGAGATGAGCGGCTCGTTGTAGGTGAATGCGACGCCGAGGTTGCCATGCGGGGCGGCGTTCAGCTCCTGTGCGAGTGCGACGAGACGCGCGGGCGGTACGTTCTCCGTCGGTATAGTGGCATCTGCCGCCGCGATGTCTGCGTTCTGGCAGAACGGGCAGGCGAGATTGCATCCGTAGCTGCCGACAGAGAGGATCGCATGGCCAGGATGAAAGTGGTGCAGCGGCTTTTTCTCGATGGGGTCGAGTGCGAGCGCGGTCAGCCGCCCGTAGTTCGTCGGACGGATGACGCCGCCGACGTTCGTGCGCGCGCGGCAGAACCCCGTCTCATCCTCACGCAGGCGGCAGGCGTGGGGACAGAGATCGCAGACCGCCGTCACGCGTGCCGCTCCGACGTGAACCGCCAGATGCGGATCGCGGCGTCCTCGGGGATGCCCGCCTTTTTGCGTGCGGCGCGCAGCTGCTCCTCGGCAGTCTCTATGCCGGGGGCGGCGGGGAGCATGACGCCCTTGCGCCCGCGCGACTCGGCGATGATGCCGTAGGTTCTCGGGTCGAGTGCATCGGCGCTGCCCACGAGCTCCGGCTCGCTGAGCACGTCGACCGTGATGTCGAGCGTGTCCAGTTCCTCCTCCGTCACGGGGGCGACGTGGGTGTCGTTTCGTGCGGCGTGCGCGGCATTGCGCGTGATCTCGTCGGCGATGCTCTTTGCCGACGGCTCGAACGTGCCGTATGTTCCGCGCGGCGCACTGTCCCGCGTGAGCGTCACATAGACCCCCGCGCGCCCCGTCATCTCCTCCGGGAGCTCTGCGGGTACGGGCGGCAGTTTCCCTGTGCGGACGATCGTCTCCACGGCGCGGCGGGCGAGCCGCACGTAGTCGTCCTCTGCCGCGCGGCGTTCCTCGCGGGCGCGCCGCTCCAGCATTTCATACCGCTCCACGAAGCTGCGGCGCGGATCTTCGCGCATCACCTTGAACGATACGAGCCCGTAGCCGATGCCTGTTGTCCCCTGATAGGAGAGCTTTTTGATCTTCAGTGCGCGTGCGTCGAGCACACCCGCCAGCATCCACAGCCCGCGCAGGGCGCACTCCGCCGCCGGCTGATAGAGGGCGGGCTCCATGCGCAGGAGTTTTAGAAAGTCGCCCTCCTCCAGATACTTCATGCACGCCTTGTCAAACCGCGGTCCCTCGGGCGCAAAGCCGCGCGGTGCGTCGGGCGTCAGGCGGTGGGAGAGATCGCCGCTCGCGAAAAAGACCGCCCGCCGTCCGAGCTCCTCCGCCACGCGGGCGATGCACCGGCCGAACACATAGTGCTCCTTGGGTGAGAGCCCCGAGACGCCGACGCGCACGAGACGAAAGTCCGCCGTGTGCGCCTCAAGGAAGGAGAGCGGCACCATCACCCCGTGATCGAGCGCGGCACCCCGCCCGCCGACGCCGCCCGCGGCGATCCCCTCGGCGGATGCCGCTTTTGCGAGCTCCTTGGCAAAGGGCTCATCGTAGTCCGCCATGACGCGCAGATCGGGCGCGCCGAACGCGGCGAAGTTCCCCGACGCCATCTCGCCCGGCGCGATGTGGAAATAGTCCGCGTACATCACCGTGTGCGGGCTCACGACGATCACCGTCTCGGGCGCGAGCTCCGCCGCCTCCTTCATCGCGCGCTCGTAGGCGTTCTGCGTCAGCTGGAGCTTTCGCTCCTCGCCCTGCCCGACCTCCGGCAGGAGGAGCGGCGGGTGCGGTACGGCGTATGCAGCAATGATGGACATGGCACGACCTCCTCTTTCCTATATTATGGTATGAATTCGACGTGCGGTGCGAAAGCCCTGCATTTTATCCGCACTTCCTTTGCGTGGATAATTTTGCCATGGACGAAATCCGTCCATGCCTTTTCTGTTTCATCTTCAAAATGTCACTTTTCGTGCGACCACGCGTCTCTCTCCTCCTGCTATACTCTCAACCATGGAAGTAGTCAACCAATATAGAGGAGGAAAACATCATGGCTGAGGAAAAGAAAAACGGACAGACGGAGCTCGTATTCATCCTGGATCGGAGCGGATCGATGGAGGGGCTGGAGAGCGACACCATCGGCGGGTTCAATGGCATGCTCACGCAGCATCGCAGCGAGGGCGGGGACGTGCTCGTCTCGACGGTGCTCTTTGATCACGAGAATGAGGTCATTCATGACCGCGTACGGATTGCGGATGTCCCCACACTCACATCGAAGGAGTACTATACGCGTGGCTGCACGGCACTGCTCGATGCGATGGGCGACGCAATCCACCACATCAAGAACGTGCACAAGTACGCCCGCCCCGAGGATCGCCCCGCACGCACCATGTTCATCATCACGACCGACGGGATGGAGAACTCGAGCACGCGCTACACGGCGGATCAGGTGCGTGCGATGGTGAAGCAGCAGGAGGAAGCGGGCTGGGCGTTCGTTTTCCTCGGTGCGAACATCGACGCGGTCGAGGTTGCCGGCGGGCTTGGCATCCGTCCCGAATTCGCCGCCGAGTTCGCCTGTGACGCGGCGGGCGTGCGCGAGAACTTCGCATCGCTCGGGGCGATGACCTGCGCATTCTCTGCGGTGGGTGAAGTGCCAATCGGATGGGCGGAGAAGATCGGCAAGCACCTCGCAAAGAAGAAGAGCGGTCGCAGCTGAGCGGAGAACGTAGAAAATTTTTGAAACAACGTTTGGTATGGACTTTTTCTGTCCATACGATTCGCTATACTTACGGAACCGCTGATAAATTCGACACCATCATCCAATCGGGTGGAGTTCATTTTATCAGCGATTTTCTAGATGTGGTTAAGGAGATACGGAGGAGGAAATCTTTATGACTGAGACAAAGACAAACGGACAGACGGAGCTGGTATTCCTCATGGACGTCAGCGAGCCCATGGCGGACTTTGCGTCCGATATCATCGACGGGTTCAACGGCATGATTGCACGGCTCAGAGAGGAGAGGACGGATATCCTTGTCACTACTTGGCAGTTCGCTGATTTTTGCTTGTACGTTGATGAACGTGTGCCGATTACTGCGGATTCCGTACACATGGAACAGGACTTCTTTGAGCGCCTCCGTATCATGCGGGAGCAGATGGTTCGCCAAGCTGCTCCCGCGCCCATCACACTAGAGGACGGCAAGCCCGGTAGAAGGGTGCTGATCAATGCGATAGGCGGTGTTGTCTGCCGCGCTAGATACGTGTACAAGCATTATCCCGAGACCCCCGCGCGTACGATGTTCGTCATCATCACGGGCGGAGCGGATAACGCGAGCCTGTACTACTGGACGCCTGACCGGCTGCGGGATCTGGTAGAGCGGCAGGAAAAGGAGGCGGGCTGGGAGTTTATCCTCCTCGGTGCGAACATCAATGCAGCGCAGGTCGTAGGAGATCTCGGCATTCCTGCCAAGAACGCCGCCCAGTTCGCCTGTGACGCGGCGGGCGTGCGTGAGAATTTCGCATCGCTCGGGGCGATGATCCTGGAGTTTTCCGCGACGGGCGTTGTTGCGCCGACATGGGCGCGGAAGATCAGCGACCACCTCGCAAAGACGCAGAGCGGGCGCAGCTGAACGAAAACGAAAAGCCTCCCCTGTCAAGGCGGGGGAGGTGGCAAGCGGAGTGAGCCGGTGGGGACGCTTGCAGCGATAGAGCAAACATGACCAGGACGGTTGTATCTGTGGCAAATAAATGAAAACAAATCCCTTGCGTGGACAATTCGGGTATGTTAAAATTTTATGAAAAGAAACTGAGAGGGGAATGACCATGATACCGCCACATCAAACTCCATCCGCCGACCTCCTTGAACGGATTCGCCGCTATATTGCCGCGCATTTGCAGGGTTCCTCCGACATCATCGAGGAAGCACGGCGCAAGCTGCCGCGTCCCGTACCGCGTCCCTTCGAGGGCGAGCGTGAGCGTCACGGTATTGCACGCGATCCCGGTGTCCATGAAGAACCCCACTCATTGGGCGTCCAGATTCCCCGTCCGCGTGGTGGTCTGGACGGCATTCTCTCGCGTCTGAGGAGCAAACTCGACAAGCCGAAAGAAACCTTCTCCGAGCGGCTCCTGCGCCTCATCGACGAGAGCGGCATGACCGATGTAGAGGTGTACAAGCGTGCGGGGATTGACCGCAAACTGTTCTCCAAGATCCGTACCGACAAGAACTATCATCCGAAAATTCGCGTCGTCTACGCATTTATCTTCGTCCTCGGGCTGAACCTCGACGACGCGCGGGATCTCCTCGCGAGCGCGGGCTACAGCATCTCGCCCGCGAGCAAATTCGATCTCGTCATGGAGTTCTGCATCATGGAGGGCTACGATATCGACACTGTGAATGGAATCCTCTATGAGATGGGGATGGATGTGCTGTGACGGGGGATATCGTGGAAAAGACGCGTGAAGTTATCGTAGACACATATCGACAGATTTTGGACAAACTGATGTCTGCTTCCATCGAGGTGGATCGCGCTGCTGATCCGGGTATGGGCAGCGTAGAGAAGAAGGACATTCGCACGCAGATCATGCGGATGCAGGCGGACTTTCGCACAGCGGAATATGCCGTTCCCGATGCAGATGAATGGAATGTTTGCCGTGTTGTATTCTTTGGTGAGACAAATGCGGGGAAATCGACACTAATCGAAGCGTTGCGTTTGTACTATGGTGCTGCCGTAAGGACTGCGCATATTGCGTGGGGAGCAACCATCGGAAACGGAAAAGAGGATTGGACGAAGAAGCCTGCGTACTATGATGTACGGGTCGGATCCTGTACGATACGTCTGACTGACCTCCCAGGGATCGAGGGGGTGCTTGAGGGGAAGTCGCCGAACTTTTCAAAGGACATCGGGGACGAATTGTCCAAGGCAAATGTCGTTCTCTACATCGTGGGCAACGAGAAGAAACCAGAGCGCGAGACGCTGAAGAAGTTGAAAAGCTATCTCCGACAGGATGCGCGGGTCTATGCGGTCTGCAACGTCCACTGCAAGGGGAAGAAAAACCGTGACTCTGCGGTTGACGGGGTGTATGCGGACGAGCTCGCAAGAAAGATGGAGGATGTTCGGCGTGAGGCGGCGGTGCAGACGGCAGCGGCGCTCAAAGAGGTGCTGGGCGAGAACTATCAGGGGGGTTATGCGATAAATGCGGAGCTTGCATTTGCGGGAGCGGCGTATGATGAAACCTGTGGAAAAACCTTGATTGCCGCCGAGCGAGAGCGGTTGGTTCTGGATCAAGAAATCTATGCGTGTGAATTTGACGGCTCCTATCAGAGGATGCGTGCCGCGAGCCGTCTGGAAAGGATCGTCGGACTCTTGCAGGGGTGGGCGAGGGACTTCCCAGCGGCGTGCTACGAGCAGCAGCAGCGAAAACTCAGCAGACTGATCGGAGAGCTTACGGCACGAGATGAGAGTACTGCGGGGGCTCTTGCTGTGCTGTCGGATCTCTATGCGCAGATGGAATGCGACTACAGCACACTTGAAAGCGCTCGTGTGGAAGCATTCGCAGCGCAGGAATCCTTTGCGCTGCGGATTGCGGAGATTCCGAAGAAGGTCGCTTCGAAATATCGTACGAAATATCAGAAAGAGATGCACCGCGCAATCGAGGAGGACTGGGGCGGCGACATCAGAGAAAAGAATGTCGATCAGTTCATGAAAGATTATGCAGAGGGCATGCAGACATTCATTGCGGAGGAGGCGCAGAAAAAGGTAAATGAAGCCGTGTCTGTTCTGCAGGAAGAATGTGAACGTCTGAATGCGGAGATCAAGTGTGTAGAGCAGATGAGCCTCGGACGATCTGTGGGGATGCGTTTTTCGGGCAGCGGATTTCAAGATGAGGAAATCAGTCTGGGAGATGTTTTGTCGAAGGCGCTGGAGGGCGGTCTTAGTGTCTTTGCACTAAGTTTCCTGCCGGGGGGACTCCCGATCCGTATCGGGGCTGTTCTTGTCCTTAAGGCAGTTAAATACATTGTGGAAGCGGATGGGCGTCTTGCACAGGCTAAGGCGGAAGCCAATGATTTCTTTTCCAAGCGGGAAAGCGAGGTTGCAGAAAAATTGTCTGAACGAATAAGTGCGCTCGATCTCGCCGGGAAGGCGCTCGCTGATATGCAAAAGTTCTCGCAGAGGGTGGAGCAGCACGGCAGAGTAACGTGTGAGATCGGCACTGTGGTCAAGGGGCTGCAGGATTTCTTTCGGGTCGAATTGTGGTGTGGGGGTGACTCCCACGTTGGTGTGAATGAAGATAGGAGGTTGTTCTCGTGGAAAATATGACGGCAAAATCTCGTTACGAAGCAGTTTTGGGTAAACTCAACGACCTTTCCAAACTGAATGTAGACTGCGGGGAGGCCTGCGCGAAAATTGAAAACAAGCTAGAGGAGCTTGCGGATGAAAAGCTATCGATCGCCCTCGTCGGCGCGTTTTCGGACGGCAAGACGAGTGTCATCGCGGGACTGGCAGGCGATACACTCGATGGAATGGAGATCGCTGTGGATGAGGCGACGGATGAAATCCATATCTACGAGCCGAATGAAGCAAAGATGCCCTGTCGCATGGTAGATACACCGGGACTCTTCGGGACGAAGGAAAAGGATGTTGCAGGCAGACTAAAGTATTTCGACGACATCACACGTCGCTATTTCGACGAAGCTCCCGTGCTCCTCTACGTTGTCGAGAGCAAGAATCCCATCAAGGACAGCCACAAGGAGCTTCTGCGTCATGTCATGCGCGACCTCCGCAAGGCAGACCGCATGATCTTTGTCGTCAACCGAATGGATGATGTCGCGGATGTGACCGATGATGAAGCCTATGCGAAACAGGCAGAGATTAAGAAGAACACAGTCCGTACGAAACTGGAGGAGCACATCGGACTGACGATGGAGGAGTCACAGAAAGCGCGCATCGTCTGCATCGCTGCTGACCCCGAGCGGCGAGGAATGGCGTTCTGGAAGGACCACATGGACACATATATGCAACGCTCGCATATAGGGGAACTCAAGGCGGAAATCGAAGAACTCCTTGCGGGACACACAGAAGGCGGGCTGCTCGATGATGCTTCACGCGAGACCGCGTGTGTCCTCCTGCGGGAGAACATCACGGCGGTCGGTGACCTCGTCGAGAACTATGAAACATCGATTCTTCCTGCGCTGCACGAGACAAACGCACAGCAGAAGAAAGAGGTCGAGCGTGCAAAGAAGACGATTGAACGGGAGCGCAATGCCTGTTACGAGGAGTTGGACGACTATCGCAACAAACTGGTCGGAGAGATTCACGGACTGACGCTGGACAACGCAGATAAATTTGTCAAAATGCAGATCGGACAGATCGGTGAGGAGTTTGGGCATGAATTTGAACATCAACTGCAGAAAATCATGGAAAAGCATTTCTCTGTGATACAGGGAGAAATGGCGTCCCTGAGCAACTCTCTTGAGAATCTGAGCCGCACACAAGAGAATTTGTTTGCAAATGGACTCAAAAAAGGTGTTAAGGAACTCAAGTATATCCCGAAGGGCGCGATGATCGAAGGGGCAAAGAATGGAATATTTATTGGGCGCGATCTGCTCGAAAAGGTCGGTATCGTCATCAAGTTCAAGCCTTGGCAAGTGACGAAGCTTGCGCGGTTTGCGCCTGCTGCTAGTGGAATTTTAACCCTTCTGACTTCGATCTATGAGGCGTATGAGATTCAGCAACGAAACAAGCAACTTGCGGAACTTAAGGATGATCTTCATAGTTATGTCGAGAGGGTAATCAAGGAGACACGCGACAGCCTCGGCGGCGAGGAGTTCTACAAAAACTATGCGCCCCATATTCCCGAGCTGGAGAAGGCAATCGCAGAGGGGCGTGCCGAGATCGGGAATATGGAAGAAAATATGCGCGCACTCGCCGCGTGGCAGCTTGATGCGGAGGCATTGCTACAGAAGATACAGACGCCATAAGCAGGAGGAAATATTCGGGCATGGACGTGATTCGTCCATGCCTTTTGCTATACTTACGCTAAATAAAAAATGTCGCGTGTGGGGCGACCTATGGCGGCGAGGGGTTTGCTAAGATAGGGACAGCGCAATAGAGAAGTCATTTGGAGGTGTGCGTCATGGGTATTTTGAAGAATTTGCAAGGAGCGTTTCGCACGCTGCGTCCGCCGTGTGCGCGTTGTCCCTATCGGCTCGGGCTGGTGAAATTCGTGCAGAGCCCCTGTCCTGCGTGCCGGATGGACAGCTATCATATGTTTGATGTGCTGACACGCGGACAGAGCGGCTTTCCCGGTATTTGGCGGGAGGGGATGTTCCGCGACGGGGCGGACACCGGGAAGCGTCTTTATTAGCTTCCCCCGTTGTGACGGGGGGAAGTGGCGCACAGCGCCGATAGGAGCGCTTGTGACGTGTGCGACGCTCGCACGATAGAAATGGATGTATCGTCCAAAGCACCCCCACCACCGCTTGCGCGGTCCCCCTCCCCCACTGTGGCAGGGGAGGCTGGAAAGAGAAGAATATATAAGGAGGATGACATAATGGAACGTATGGAGATACGCGGGCGCTGCGGGACAGCGATTGCATACGCAAAGGTGATCGAGGAGGAGGCGGTCGCGCAGATCCGTCGGATGTGTGACTACGAGTTCACGGAGGGGGCGAGCATCCGCATCATGCCCGATGTGCACTGGGGCAAGGGCTGCACGATCGGCACGACAATGACCGTCAGGGATAAGGTCGTTCCGAACCTTGTCGGCGTGGATATCGGCTGCGGGATGTATACGGTCGACCTCGGCAAGAGGGAGATCGACCTCGCACGCTTCGATGCGGCGGCGCACTTCGTCCCGTCGGGACGCAATCTCTGGGATGGGCGGCAGGAGAAGTTTGACCTCCTCGGGCTGCGCTGCTACCGCGCCCTCAAGGATACGAAGCGCATCGCACGCAGCCTTGGCACGCTCGGCGGTGGCAATCACTTCATCGAGATCGACCGCAGCGCGGACGGCACGAACTACCTCGTCATCCACACGGGCAGCCGCAATCTCGGCAAGCAGGTCGCCGAATACTACCAGAACATCGCCATTGACCTCTCGCACGGCAAGGACGAGCTCTTCCGTGCGCGTGACGAGCTCATCCGCCGTTACAAGGCGGAGGGGCGGCGCAGCGAACTGCAGGAGGCGATCAAGGGACTGAACAGGGCGTTTCAGGCAAAGGCGACGGAGATCCCCGCTGACCTCGCCTTCCTCTACGGCAGCTATCTGGAGGACTATCTGCATGACATCGAGATCTGCCAGAACTTCGCACAGCGAAACCGCGAGGTCATCGCACACGTTCTGCTTGAACGGACGGGACTGACTGCCGGCGATGCGTTCCACACCATCCACAACTACATCGACGTGGAGGAGCGGATTCTCCGCAAGGGCGCAATCGCGGCACACGCGGGCGAGCGCGTCCTCATCCCGATCAATATGCGCGACGGCAGCATCCTCGCCGTCGGGCGCGGCGATCCGGACTGGAACTACTCCGCGCCGCACGGCGCGGGGCGGCTCATGTCACGCACGGCGGCAAAGGAAAATCTCTCGATGGATGAGTTCCGTGAAACGATGGCAGATGTCTATACAACAGCAGTTAATGAGAACACGCTCGACGAGGCACCGATGGCATACAAGTCACTCGCGGACATCATCGACGTAATCGAGGACTCCGTGGACGTGATCGAGGTGCTGAAGCCGATCTACAATTTCAAAGCGGGGTGAACTCTCGTGTGCGGTGCACTCTTGGGAGATATCATAGGTTCTCATAAGTTCTCCGCAGCACTGCAGCAGCTTTGGCAGTGGCGCGGCGATTCGCTCGTGTTTAGAATTCTTGAAAGAGAGGTATTTCAATGAAAAAGCTAATGTTGATTTCCTCCATACTGCTCCTTGTTTTGTGCAGCGGCTGTTCCGGCAGCGTCGCGGACAGCATCGGAAAAGATGTGGAGGATACCATCGCACATTCGCAGAGCGCCAACGACAAATATGTGCAGATGGTCAAGAACGGCTATCCGAGCAGTCATCCGTCTGTGAGCTACGAGCAGGCATTCACCGCCTTCTTCAGCAGCCCGCAGTGGAAGCATTTCAAGGCGGAGGACGGCCGGGAGGTCGTCGAGTTTACGGGGGACTGCACCTATCAGAATACGCCCGTGAAAGCGCGGATTCAATTCGTTGTCCATGAGCAGCAGGGGACATTTGAGACGGCGTATCTGGCGTTTAATGAGGTTCCGCAGAACAAACTGATCCTGTCGGCGCTGATCGAGAAGGCATTCTCATCGGCAGAAAGCCCGCAGGGAGCGGCAGGGAACACTGCATCACCGATCTCCTACAGTGAGGCGAAGAGCCTCTTTCAGTCATGGCTCGACGCGCACACATTCCCCGCTGCCGTTGAGGTCGGTGGCGGCGACCAGAAGCTCCACAAGGTCTCCGGCTCGGACAGAGAATACTATATGTTCCAGATCCGTGGCATGACGCGCCTCCATGATGTTTTGGTGGAGCCGAACACGCGGGAAATGTTCATCTACGATACGGGCAAGCCCGAGCCGATCGACACATGGTATCAGAAATTCGTCGTGCCGCAGAATAAAAGGAAATAGACGATGGCATACAAACCATTGTGCGCGGCGAAGAAAGGACACACAATGGTTTGTATTTCATGAGAAGCAAGTTGTTTGATTGATATTCTTTATGATATGATTGTCAGTAAGTTAAGACGCGTAATAAATTACAGCATAGAGAATATCTATGCAGATAAGGAAAATTTTTGAGATATGCTTGATATGGACTTTATTTGTCCATATCCTTCAATATACTTACGGAAGCACTAATAAATTCGGCATCATCATCCAATCTGAGGTGCTGTTTTATTAGGAGAGAGCAGCCACGTACAGAGGAGGAAATCATCATGGCAGAGACAAAGGCAAACGGACAGACGGACAGGCAGAGGGGATATTTCGACGTGGATGGCAGCGGGGCAATGACGGAACTCATATTCCTATTGGAGCTGAGCGGACCGATGGCGGATCTTGAGTCCGATCTGATCGACGGATTCAACGATATGATCGCGCGGCTCAGGGAGGAGGGGTCGGATCTCCTTGTTTGGCTCTACGAAGAAGCCGGTAAGTGCATGGACTTTAATACCCGCGTGCCGATCACCGAGGATTCCGCGCTCATCGAACAGGGCTGCTTTACGCGCCTCAGTACCCTTGTGGAAGAGTATCGACGCGCACATCCCGAGGAGTTCATACATCAGGACAACGTGCGCGACAGCGGGTGTCTGTTCGGTGTAGGCGGGAGTATTCACATGGCTCAGCAGGAGTATCAAAAGGCTCTCCCTGAGGATCGCCCCATGCGTACGATGGTCATCATCGTCACGGACAACGCGAAGATCGAACCCGAGAGCGGGGACTACTGGACACCTGACAGACTGCGGGCGTTGGTACAGCAGCAGGAAGAGGAGGGCTGGGCGTTCATCCTCCTCGGTGCGAACATCGATGCGGCACAGGTCGCAGGAGACATCGGTATCCCCGCCGAGAATGCCGCCACCTTCGCCTGTGATGCGGCGGGCGTGCGCACGAACTTTGAGGCACTCGGTGCGATGATCTCCTCGTTTGCCAAAGGTGCGGGCATACCTCCGACATGGTCGGCGCAGATTACCGAGCATCTCGATAAAAGTAAGAGTAGCAGGAACTGAGCGGGGGCGATGTTAAGGGATCAAGGAATATGTCCATGATCTCGCATTTTTGAGCATTTGGATAAGGCATGGGCGAATTGCGTCCATGCCTTTTGCTATACGGCGAAGGAAGCGGCACACAGTATCACATGAGAAAAAAGTTGTTTGATTGATATTCTTTATGATATAATTATTAGGAAAATAGTCATAAATGGATAATTTCGCATGGATACAACGATTCCTATATCATCATACCCATAAACTGTCCATGTCAAGTGCTATGATGAAAATATCAGGTGTGGGTAATGTGAATGGGAGGCGAATGGTATGGGGTACATCATAGGGCTCGTTGTTATTGCACATATTGTCGGTGCGGTCATTTTGCTCCTCTATGGACTCGTGACCGATCCACTCAAAACGCTTGCAGTAATTGCGGGCTTTGTCATTTTTATCGTATTGGCATTGCTTGCCCTCGTTCTTTTCTTCCAAATCAAGCGATTTTTGTTTTTTCTGCTTCACCACTGGGGCTATGTAGATGGAGATTGGCAGGAGGACTGGCATTGGCGTCACCGCAGAAAATGACGACAGGATGGTGAAACGATGGAGATTGATTTTAAGGAAAACAAAGGCTTTCGTCTGCTGCAGCTATACGAGCGTCTGAGCCGGGGCGAGGTCATCCACAAGGCAGAGCTGGCGCAGAAATTTGCCGTGACGGACAAGACCATCCAGCGCGACATCGAGGAGCTGCGCTCCTACCTCGCGGAGACGCGCACCGATGAGGGCGAGGCATCCATCGTCTATGATCGTACGCGCAGCGGCTACCTGCTCACACACGCGGCGAGCGAGTGGCTGACGAACGAGGACGTGCTCGCCATCTGCAAGATCCTGCTGGAGAGCCGCGCCTTCTGCAGGGAGGAGCTCGATGCCCTCCTCAAGAAGCTGCTGCGGCAGACGGCACCGCATGACCGTGAACAGGTGGGGAAGATCATCCGCAGCGAGCAGCATTACTACGTCCCGCTGCGCCACGGGAAAAAACTGCTGTCGGCGATCTGGGAACTCTCGCAGCACATGACGGCACAGCACACGATACGCATTTCCTACTGCCGTCAGGACGGCACGGAACGCGCACATGAGGTGAACCCCGTCGCCATCATGTTCTCCGAGTATTATTTCTACCTCATCGCCTATCTGGCGGACGGGCGCAAGGAGTTCCCGACCATCTTCCGCATCGATCGAATCGTACGATTCGCGCCGACGGGCGCGACCTTCCGCGTGATTCACGGCAGGAAGAAATTCAGCGACGGCGAGTTCCGCAAACGCATCCAGTTCATGTATGCGGGTGATCTGCGCCACGTCACCTTCGACTACAGCGGCGCATCGGTCGAGGCCGTCCTCGACCGCCTCCCTACAGCGAGGATCATTTCGCAGGAGGACGGCGTCTACCGCATCACCGCCGAGGTGTACGGGAACGGCATTGATATGTGGCTCAGGAGTCAGGGGAGCGCGGTGAGGGTGCTATAGATTTTGAGATGAATTTGTATCGTTAGGGGGAATCAATTATGAAACCAAAGAAAGACGAAGCCCAAGAGAAGAAAAAAGGCAGCGGCCTCATTGATGCGGCGATTGCCGGCGGACAATATGAAAATGTGCAGAGGTATGGTTCTGCTGCGCATCAGTATGTTGTTGCCTATACGGGAGAAAATCGCGAAAAAGGAGAAGTTCTGGCGCGTGGTTTAAAGAAAATTGGCGGTTATAAAATAAATGATAAAAACAGTGATGCAAATATAAATCAACAGGCTGGATTTGCTGCTGAGGTTATTACTACCGCAAAAGAAAATGCGGAAAAAATCATCAATGGAGAAAAGCCGACCGTCACCCGTACTGATGATATGCAGAAGCAAGTCGATGCAAAGGGGAATCCCATTGGCGGGACGAATGACCAGTTATATGATATCGCCGAGGTAGATGCGAATGGTATTTATGTCGAAGGGACAGGTCGTCAGTTAAAATTTGTCGGTGGTACGCCGAAAGAGTGTGCAGACAAACTGATTAGTCCTAAATATGAGAAATATATCAAAGCGGGGGCAAAGCTGGAAGTCCCATCTGACTACTATGACGGGGTTAAGCAGGAACTTGAAGAGCAGTCTGAAAAGTTAAAGAAAGAAATTGAAACGGCTAAGGCGCAAGGAAAGTCCCTACCGAAGAAAGAAGAAAAACTCAAACGTATTGAAAAAGCGAAGGAGAATCTACGTAAAGGGAAGTTGACGAAAGACGAGGCAATCAAGGCACGACTGCATCCGAAATTGGAAACGGCGAAGAATATCGGACGTGTTGCCCATCGTGCCGGTGTAGAGGGCGCAAAAGGTGGTGCTATCATAGGTGGAGGCATTTCGTTTATCCAGAACGCGGTTGCTGTAATCAAGGGGGATAAAAAGCCAAGTGAAGCATCTCTTGATGTCGTCAAGGATACCGTCGGCGCCGGCGGCGTGGGATATGCCACGAACTTTGTCGGGGCAGCATTGAAAGGAGTGATGCAAAACGCCTCTTCGGGATATACGCGAGCCTTGTCGAAAACTAATTTGCCGGCAACAGTTGTTAGCGTGGTTCATCAGACCGGTGTTACGCTACACCGTTATGCAAAGGGGGAGATTGACGGAACAGAATGTCTGACAGAACTTGGCGAGAAGGGGACAGGTATGATGGCATCGTCGATGTATGCTGTTGCAGGACAGATGCTTATACCGATCCCTGTTATCGGCGGCATGATAGGAGGAATGATCGGCTACTCTCTAACGACGGGGTATTATCGGCATTTGATTGGTCTCATTGGTGAAGCAAAACTTGCCCATGAGGAGCGTCTCCGCATTGAGGCTGAGTGTGCGGAAACCATTCGTGCGATTCGTTCCTACCGCATCGAGATGGAGCTTGTCATCAACAACTATCTTCAGGAATATCAGCAGGTGTTTGATGAGGCTCTTGCCGATATGGAGGTTGCGGAGGCGACGGGTGATGTCGATGATTTTATAGCGGGTGCGAATCGTATTACAAGAAACCTCGGAGGGAGGGTGATTGCTGAGAACAAGAAAGAATTTGATGCGCTGATGAATCGAACTGACACAATCAAGTTATAAGTATCATAGGAGGAGATTAAAATGTTACCGTTGATTCCACTCGCCGCCATTATTGGTGCGGCTCTTGCCGGTGGAGCAGGCGTTGCCAAGGGCGTTGATGCTCATGACAAGCATAAAAAAGCACAAAAAATTATGCGGGAGGCAGAGTCTATGATTGAGTCCGCGCAGAACAGTCTGCGCGAGTCGGTTAACCGCTCCGATGAGGCACTGTCCAATCTTGGAAGTCGTAAGCTTAGGGTATTGGACGGTTCGATGGATCGCTTTATATTTGTGTTTGAAATGATACACAACATCGAACTGAAGGACTCATCGGGGCTGGAGGAACTGCGCAAGTACCGTATTGACAAACAGGAAGTACATGAACTGAAGAAAATGAGTCTGCTCGCGACAGAGATTCTTGGAGGACTAGTGGGAGGGGCAGGTGCTGGGGCGCTCACTGCCTTTGGTGCCTATAGTGCGACGATGGCATTTGCCTCCGCATCCACGGGGACTGCGATTGCGACACTGAGTGGCATTGCTGCACAGAATGCGGCTCTTGCATTCCTCGGTGGTGGTGCACTGGCTGCCGGCGGATGGGGAATCGCTGGTGGTGCTGCCGTCTTGGGCGGACTTATCGCAGGACCTGCACTTCTTGTCCTAGGTTTTGCCGCAGATAAAGTAACAGAAAAAAATCTTGAAAAAGCACTCAGCAATACAGAACAAGCAAAAGTCTTTGTCGAAGAACTGAGAACGACAGAAACGTTGTGCAATGGAATCTCGAAGCGTGCTACGATGTTCTATGATTTGCTGGACAAGTTAGATACCATTTTCGCTCGCAAGATTCAAGATTTGCAGCTTATTATAAAATCCGTTGGAACGGATTACGCCCAGTACAATGAATACACACAGAATCAGGTTGCGATGTGTCTTAGTATTGCTGGCGCAATTAAGACTGTTCTCGATACACCAATCCTGCATGAGGATGGTAGCCTTACAACAGAGTCAGTGAACACCTACAACGAATTATCAAGGTTTTGTGAAACCTTGGAAAATGCAGAGGGGTAACTCTTCGTGTATGAAGGTTGTTTTATGCACAGGATAATGCATCGATCTTCTCAAAAAATCTTGTATAGACACGATTTGTCCTCCTTCCTCCCTATACTGTAATCATCAGGGGCGAACGCCCACGGAGATGGTATAGAGACGAAGGAGGATTTTTTCATGAAAAAGGGATTGACGGAGCTGGTGTTTATTGTCGATCGGAGCGGGTCGATGGCGGGACTCGAAAAGGATACGATCGGCGGGTTCAACGCGATGCTGAAGGAGCAGGCGGAGCTCGAGGGTGAGGCGCGTGTGACAACGGTGCTGTTCGACAATCAGTATCGGCTGCTGCATGACCGCATCGACATCCGCGCGGTTGCACCGCTCACGGAGAAGGACTATCGCGTGGGCGGCGGCACGGCGCTCCTCGACGCCATTGGGCGCACGATCAAGAAGATCCGTGCGGTGCAGAAGCAGACGGCGGAGGACTATCGCGCGGAGAAGGTGCTCTTTGTCATCATCACGGACGGCGAGGAGAACTCCAGCCGCAAGTATTCGACGGAGCAGATCAAGGAGCACATCGAGCACCAAAAGGAGAAGTACGGATGGGAGTTCGTCTTCTTCGGGGCGAATATGGATGCGGTCTTGGAGGCGGCGAAACTCGGGATTGCTGCGGAGTTCGCGCGGGGATGGCTGGCGAACGCCGCAGGGACGGCGATGGCGTACAATGCCATGTCGGCGATCACAACGGATATTCGGAGGCGTTAAGAAAGAGGGCGGATCAGATGAGCACATTGAAAACGGTCGGTATTGCGACGGCAGTTCTTGCGACAGGCCTTCTCGGCTATGGCATCTATAAGGCGCTGCAGGAGGATGAGCCGTCATACGCTGCGGATGATGCGGCGGAGTGGGATGATGAGATGGAGGACGAGGAGGAAGAAGCGGATATATTCGACGAGGCGGAGGATGATGTCGTCTATGGATGATCGTCGGTTCTGCTGACTCGCGTCGAGCGACAGGATACATCCTACGTTCGTCGCTGCTTTTCTGCAGGCGACATAGCGAGAGCTTTCATTCAGCCGATAGATTTGGCGTTTGAAAGCTCTTTTTATGATGGTGGGTATATTTCCCTCCTTGACAACCGCTGTCGCCGTGCATACTATGATAGTAGAGTAAGAGGAGGAATCGAATCAGTGAGCATCATCAAGAAGGACATTCCTGCGGAGTACCGTGTACTGATTCAAAAACTCCGCCTGATCGACGATACGTTTTTCAACGTGTGCTTTGATAACTATACCGAGGGGATGCAGCTCCTGCTGCGCATCTTCTTTGATCGGGATGATCTCGTTGTTCGGCGCGTCGTTACGCAGCAGAGTGCGGACAATCTCTACGGACGCGGGGTGCGTTTCGACGTACTGGCAGAGGACAGCGAGGGGAAACTCTACGACTGCGAAGTCCAGCGGGCAAACGAAGGCGCAACTGCGCGTCGGGCGCGCTACAACAGCAGCATGATGGACTCGCGCGCGCTGGCAAAAGGAGCGGAGTTCGCGGCACTTCCGGAGACGTGGGTGATCTTCATCACGGAAAACGACATCTATCAAGCAGGATGCCCTCTGTATCACGTCGAGCGGATCGTCCAAGAAACGCAGTGTCCATTCGATGATGGGGCGCATATCCTCTATGTCAACGGAGCGAACCGAGACGACACACCGCTCGGGCGACTGATGCAGGACTTTTTCTGTGAGCGTCCGGAGCAGATGAATTATGCGGAACTTGCGAAACGAGCAGATTACTTTAAGGCAGAAGCAGAGGGGGTCAATGCCATGTGTGAACTGATGGAAAAATTTGGCGAAAAGAAGATGGAAGAGGGGCGCCTTGAGGGGCGTGCTGAAGGTCGTATCGAGTCGGCGCGTCGGACGGCGACGGCATTGCTCGCGCTGGGGAAGCTCACACTCTCTCAGATCGCTGAGGCAACAGAACTGTCACAGGAAGAGGTAAAACGATTGGCCGGGACGCTCGGGGCGTAAGTTCCTGCGAGCGCCCGGAGCGGATGATTTTGATGGTTTTTACGCGATACTACTGGCATCGATGGTTTCTCGGTAAGTGAACGGGGAGGATGAGAGAGATGAAAAAGGGATTGATCCTGTTGGCGGTCTTCATGTTCGCCCTGTCAGGGATCTCTATGGCAGCGGGCATTAACCAGATCAATCGGGATGGGCACGTTCTGAACGATTCGGACATTGCACTTGGCGGTATTATGGTGGGGACAACGCGCGCGGAGGTCGAGGAGATATATGGTGCGCCCACCACGCGGACAGAGCCGAAGTGGAGTGATGCGCGGAATGGCATGATAGATACGTATACCTATGGGACATCTTTTCGCGTGATGTTTATTGGGGATCGTGCCGAGTTCATCAACACGGATGCGCCGAACGGCATTGCGACGCCGGCAGGCGTGACCGTCGGCGACCCACAGAGCAAGATTTTGCGCATCTACGGCAAGCCGTATCGTTACAGCAAAGCAGAAAATGGGAGAGAGACCTTCGTCTACCGTGACCAGTATCATATAGGTCTTGCATTCACCGCCCAAAAGGGCTTCATCACTTCGATTGGAATTGTCGGATCGGAGTGATTCGGTCAATCTGTCAACGTATACATAAAAACAGCCTTCTGTGCCCGCGTCGGTACAGAAGGCTGTTTTTGCTCCGATGCGTGCAGCATCAGCAGGCTATTGGGGCGGCTTTACGCCCGGCGATATAGCGCCAACACCTCATACGGCCGGAGGCATTCCTCCCGGCCAGGGTAATTCCCGAGGAGTTTCCGGGCGTCGGCGAAATCCTGCAGAGACAGATGGCGCAGTGGAACGGCGGTGGGGCGGAAATTACAGAGCACCGTCAGCTGCTCCCCTTGCCATGTGCGCTCATAGGCGATCACGTCGGGATTGTCCTCCTCGATACATCGGATATCGCCCTCCGCAATGATGGGCATCTCATGGCGCAGCTGGATCAGGCGCCGATAAAACGCCAGAATGGAATGCTCGTCCTTCTGCGCCGCCTCCACATGGATCGCCGCATGATTTTTCGCCAGAGGAATCCAGGGCTCTCGCGTAGAAAAACCTGCGTACGGCCCGGCGGACCACTGCATCGGCGTACGTCCGTTGTCGCGGGAGCGCGCGGCTAGGATCGTCAGCGCCTCCGCCTCCGTTTTGCCCTGCTCCCGCAGGATGCGGTAGTAGTTCAGGCTCTCCACATCCCGGTAATCCGCGATGGAGGTATAGCCCGCGTTGGTCATGCCCAGCTCTTCCCCTTGGTAGATGTACGGCGTACCGCGCATCAGGTGGATGCAGGCCGCCAGCATCCTGGCCGACGCCTCACGGTACTCCTTGTCATCCCCCAGACGCGAGACGATGCGGGGCTGGTCATGGTTGCACCAAAAGAGCGCATTCCAGCCGCCAGCCTTCGCCATGCCCGTCTGCCACGCAGCGAAGAGCTGCTTTAGCTGCATCATGTCCGGCGGCATCAGGGCCCATTTGTCGCCGTCCTTGTAGTCGACCTTCAGATGATGAAAACTGAACGTCATGGACAGCTCATGATTGGCCGGGCGGGTGTAGAGGATGCAGTTCTCGAGATCCGTGGACGCCATCTCGCCAACCGTCACCATATCGCCGATGCCGGCGCTATGGACAAGCTCCTGCAAATATTCGTGAATATGCGGTCCGTCGGCAAACAGCCGTCGCCCCAGCCCCTGGGTATCATCGGCAAAAATCTCCGGCTTGGCGACGAGGTTAATGACATCTAAGCGGAATCCGGCGACGCCGCGCTCCTTCCAAAACCGTACCACCTTGGCGAGCTCGTCCCGTACGGTCGGATTCGTCCAGTCCAAATCCGGCTGACTCACATCGTGCAGATGCAGATACCATTTGCCAAGGCGCGGCTCCCACTGCCAGGCACTGCCCCCGAACGCGCATTGCCAATTGGTCGGCGGCTCCCCCGGGTCGTCGGCGCTCTTTTTATTGCGGCCGTCACGCAGAATGTAGTAGCGCTGGTAATCCGCATCGCCCGCGAGAGCCCGCTGGAACCACGCGTGCTGATCGGAGGTGTGGCACAGCACCATGTCCAGCATGACTTTCAGCCCCTTGGCATCGGCGGCCTTGACCAGCGCGTCAAAGTCATCCATGGTGCCGAAATGCGGATCGATGGCCAGATAATCGGCGATATCATAGCCGTTGTTCTTTTGCGGCGAGACGAAAAAGGGCGTCAGCCAAAGGTAGTCCACCCCCATATCCGCCAGATAATCCAGCGATTCGATCACACCGCGCAGATCCCCGATTCCGTCGTCGTTGGAGTCCTTGAACGACTTGGGGTAAATCTGATAAACGACTTTATTTTTGAAGTCTGTCATGTTGTTCTCCTCCCCATCCATCAGAGGCCGGGAGCACGTCGCAATTCGCCCGTGCTCCACGCGCCGCGCTCCTTGTCCGCGTCAAAATGATGCGATCACCGTCTCCCCGGCCTTGCCGGTCATGCCCGTGTGGAAGGCAAAGGTCTCCACACCGTTTTTGTTGGTAATGACACAGACCGTCACATCGGAATGACCCGCCGCCTTAATCTTTGCACGGCTGATAGCCGATCATGTCCACCGTAAAATAACCGAAATCCCAGTGAGGAATCCTGTCCACAGGCGTCGTCGCCACGGCGTAGGCATTCAGCAGCTGTCCGGACACCAGCGTCAGTCCGAGAATGATGCCGAGGATGGGGGTGCCGCCCATTTTTCGCACCACTGACCAGCAAATCCCCACGGGGACGCCCATGTGGAAAACCGCCTCGCCGATGAGCCGGAGAAATTGGTCCATTCCGACCCAGAACTGACTCAGCTCCACCAGCGTCTTGGTCCCGTTTTCGAACAGGTACAGCTGGTCGATGCAGTTGCGGGACCCGAGAATCAGACCGCCGGTGATGATCGCGGGAATGAGCGGTGCGAAAATCTCTGCGGCAATGGCCGCCGCGCACTGGCGCACCTCATCGAGCACGGCTATATCCAGGCCGGGCAGGGGCGGCGGATGCGCGTGATCTATCAGCCGACCGAGCAGAACGAGTTTATGATCGGCGGCATCGAGTCCTTTCGCGAGGCCGCTGCCCGCAATCATTTTCAGGCGGTGACCCGCGTCGTTCATTTCGCCGAGGACGTTGTGGATCAAAAGACGGCAGAAAAAACAGGGCTCCCCCTCGGCAGCGACATCTACGATGTGCGCCGCATCCGCTATCTGGAGGGGAAAGCCCTGATTCTGGATATCAATCTGTTCTTGCGTGAGGCCGTGCCCGATCTCACCCCGGAGATCGCGGCGCACTCCATCTATGACTACATCGAAAACGACCTGGGCATGACCATCGTCACCAGCCGCCGCCGCATGACAGTGGAGCGTGCCGGTGCGCTGGATATGCGCTGGCTGGAAATGGGGGACTACAACTGCCTGGCCGTGGTCAGCGGGAGAACCTACAATGCCGAGGGCATCCAGTTCGAGTATACCCAGTCCCGTCATCACCCGGAGTACTTCTGCTTTGAGGACACGGCGGTCCGACGGAACGTACGGTAGCAGCAGCGCCTGTGCTCACCCCATCCCCCAGAGTGCCGCAATCACAAGTGCGGGCAGGAAATTCGCGACGCGGATGTTCGGCAGGCCGAGGAGATTCGTCCCGATGGCAAAGATGAGGATGTTGCCGACGCAGCTGAGCCCGGCGAGGGCACTGTCCGTCATATAGGGCGCGAGCAGCCCTGCGAGGGCGAAGATCGCACCCTGAAAGAGCCCGACGGAGACGGAGGAGAAAATGCAGCCCTTGCCGAGGGTCGCCGTGAGGAGCATGATGATGACGCCGTCGAGGACACTCTTGGTAAAGAGGACGGACGGGTCGCCGAGCAGGCGGTCGTTGATCGAGCCGATGACTGCCATGGCGCCGATGCAGACCGTGAGCGAGGCAGTGACGAAGCCCTCGATAAACCGCGTGTCACCCGCGCTGCCCGAGACGCGCTTCAGCCACGCGCCGAACGCAGTCATGCGCGCCTCGATGTTCAGCAGCTCACCGATGAGGCCGCCGACGATGAGGCTCGTGATCATCATGTAGATGCCGCCGAGCGCGAGCTGCCCATCCGCATTGGCACTGAGCATCGTGCGCAGCGTGCCGCCGAGCCCGAGAAACATCACGGCGAGCGCACAGGCACGCATCAGCGTCTCCTGCACGCGCTCCGCGATGAAGCGGCCGCAGCCGAGCCCGAGGATGCCGCCGAGCGCGATGGCGGCGACGTTGGCGATGATTCCGATACCGGGGAGCATCGTCCCACCCCTTTTCCCATTTCGTGATGGTATATTGTACGCCATTTTGCCGCGGATGTAAAATGAAGATATCAGTATAAATAACGGAGAACGTGAAGCGCGTCATCTGGTCGATCCCCCGAAGGGGGGGCACGCTGATTCCTGTATACATACAGATTCCATAGACATTTAGCGCTTTATCATGGTAAAATGTGCGCATATTTTTATTTTCGGAGGGATCTTGTATGGAATCGTTTCTTCCCGTACTGAATGCGGTGGACTCCTTCCTCTGGGGGGCGCCGCTCATCGTCCTGCTCGTGGGGACAGGCATCATGCTGACGCTACGTCTCTCGCTGATCCAGGTGCGTCGCTTGCCGCGTGCACTTGCGCTCATCCTCAAGGCAAAGAACCGCGGAGAGGGCGATGTGTCGAGCTTTAAGGCACTCTGCGTCGCGCTTGCCGCGACCATCGGTACGGGCAATATCGTCGGCGTCGCGACGGCGGTCAAGGTCGGCGGCCCCGGTGCGATTTTCTGGATGTGGATGGCGGCGTTCTTCGGCATGGCGACAAAGTACGCGGAGGGGCTGCTCGCCGTGAAGTACCGTACGACGGATGAGCGCGGCGAGATCGCAGGCGGCCCGATGTACTACATCCGTCACGGCATGGGGGAGAAATATCGCCCGCTCGCGGGATTTTTCGCGTGTGCGGCGGTGCTCGTTGCCTTCTTCGGCATCGGGACGTTCCCGCAGGTCAACGCCATTGTGGACTCGGCGGAGCTGTCCTTCGGTGTGCCGCGTCTCGTGACGGATATCACCCTCACGGTGCTGATCGCGGCGATCACCATCGGCGGCCTTCGGAGCATCGCTGAGGTGGCTTCGCGTATCATCCCCTTTATGGCGGTTCTCTACATAGTCATCAGCCTCGGCATCATCGCGATGCACATCGACGGCATCCCCGCAGCGATCGGGCTGATCCTCGACGGGGCATTCACCGGTACGGCGGCAGCGGGCGGCTTCGCGGGCTCCACGATCATGATGGCGATGCAGAACGGTATCGCGCGCGGCGTCTTCTCCAATGAGTCCGGTCTCGGCTCCGCACCGATTGCCGCGGCGGCGGCAAAAACGAAGGAGCCCGCCGAACAGGGGCTGATCTCCATGACGGGCACCTTCATCGACACGATCATCATCTGCACCATGACGGGGCTCGTCCTCGTCCTCACGGGCGCATGGCAGAGCGACACGGCGGGCGCGGCAATGACGGGCGCGGCGTTCACGGGCGCGTACGGGCACATCGGCGGCGCTCTGCTCACCATCTCGCTCGCTCTCTTCGCCTTTACGACCATCCTCGGGTGGAACTACTACGGCGAGCGCGCCATCCTCTACCTTGCGGGCGTGCGTGCGATCCTGCCGTACCGCCTCGTCTTTATCGCGCTCATCGCCTGCGGTGCCTTCCTGAAACTCGAGGCGATCTGGGTCCTCGCCGACATCGTCAACGGCCTCATGGCGATCCCGAACCTCATCGCGCTCATCGCCCTCTCGGGCGTCGTCGTCCACGAGACGCGCCACTATTTCGAGAAACTCGAGCGCGGGCGGCGGTTTATGAAGTAAATGTGAATGGGCTGCTGTACGAAGCTGGAAAGCTTTGTGCAGCAGTTCTTTTTTGTGCATGGATGAAATCTACAGCATCATGAATGGCTTCATTTCGTCAGCGCTTGCTAAAAAATGTAAATCGTGCTAATTGACAGAAGAGACAGGCGGGAATATAATGTGAGGTATAGAATTGACGTATTTAAATTTCTTTCATGAGGTTCTCGTTCGTTCATGGGGAAAGGAGAATGCGTGGAGCGGCTGTTTATTTAATGAGGTGAACGTATGAAAAAATGGAGTATTCTCGCCGTCCTGGCGGCGATGCTGTGCACCCTGCTTGCAGCGGGATGCGGTGGCGGTCCGCAGCAGAATGCTGCGAGCGACGGAAAGAACAAGCTGGTCATCTACACGTCGATGAAGGAGTCGCTGATCGGCGGCATCGTCGAAGGGTTTAAGAAGAAGTATCCCGACATCGAGGTCGACTATCAGTCGGCGGGTGCGGGCAAGCTGATGGCAAAGATCGCGGCGGAGAAACAGAGCGGCCACATCCTCGCGGACGTGATCTGGACGAGTGAAGTGCCTGACTTCTATAAGATGAAGGCAGACGGCGTGCTGGAGAACTACAAGCCCACTGTCTTCGATGAGCTTGTGAATCCGTTCGATGACTATGACGGCACGTTCACGGCGGCGCGTCTCGGAACGCTCGGCATCACCTACAACAAGGACAAGATCTCGACTGCTCCGACGCAGTGGAGTGATCTGACGAAGCCAGAGTTTACGAATGCGTTCGGCATCGCCGACCCCGCGCTTTCGGGAACGTCGTATATGAGTATCGCGCTCCTGCAGAAGAAGTTTGGCTGGGAGTTCTTTGAAAAACTGGCCGCGAACCAGACCCGTATCGGCAAGGGCGCGGGACAGGTCATTGATGATACCTCCTCGGGCGAGCTCGCCGCGTGCCTGGGTGTTGACTACATCACGAACAATAAGGTCAACAAGGGCGCACATGTCGCCCTCGCCTATCCGCCCGAGCTGCTCGTCGTACCAAGCCCCGTGGCGATCTTCAAGGAATCAAACAACATGGATGCGGCCAAGAAGTTCGTCGACTATCTGCTGAGCAGTGAGGCACAGCAGATGATCGCCAACGAGGGAACCGTTCCTGTCCGCAACGATGTCGATATGCCGGAGAAGTTCGGTCTGCCGAAGCCGGCAGAGGCACTCCAGCGCGCCATTAAGGTGAACTATACGGAGATCCTCCCGCAGAAAGAGGAGACGATCAAGAAGTTCACAGAGATTATCGGTAAGAAGTAGCTGCGAAATCGGTCGTTCCTGTGAGGGCGGTGGAATGAAACAGTTCATTCCGCCGCCCTTTTTAGTATATGGGGATGCACGAAAATATTGTGCGCGGTACTCCTGTGCCGTGTGGAGGAGGGCTTTATGGATATTATCCGTGTGGAGGGCGTCAGTAAAAGCTATGGCGATCACCATGTCTTAGCCGATTTGTCACTGACGATACGCAAGGGGGAGTGCTTTACCCTGCTTGGGCCTTCGGGCTGCGGGAAAACAGTGCTGCTTCGCCTGATTGCAGGGTTTGAGTCCCCGGATGCGGGCAGGATCTATCTGGACGATACACTCGTTACCGACCCCGCAGAGCAGGTGGAGATACCACCGGAGCGCCGCGGCATCGGACTCGTCTTCCAGGACTATGCGGTATGGCCGCACATGACGGTCTTTGACAATGTTGCCTACCCGCTCAAGATCGCGAAGCGTCCAAAGGACGAGATCCGTACGCGCGTGATGGAGATGGTGGAGATCGTCGGGATGAAGGGGCTGGAAAAACGCCTGCCGTCGGAGCTCTCGGGCGGACAGCAGCAGCGCGTCGCGCTCGCGCGTGCGCTTGTCGGCAAGCCCTCGCTCCTGCTCCTCGATGAGCCGCTGTCGAACCTGGATGCCAATCTGCGCGAGGAGATGCGCTTTGAGATCAAGGCATTGCAGCAAAAGCTGAATGTCACTGTCCTCTACGTGACGCACGATCAGGAGATCGGGCTCGCGATTTCTGACCGCGTAGCGATCATGGATGAGCACGGCGGCATTCAGCAGATCGGTACGCCGTGGGAGATCTTTGAGCAGGCCGCGAATCCCTTTGTGTTTAACTTCATGGGGATTGCGAACTTCCTTCCAGTACGGCGTGAGCAGGATCTTCTCTTTGTCGGTGACGGCACGCAGCGCATCGATGCTGAGCTGCCGGAGGGGGATGCCGATCATTGGGCAGCAGGGTTCCGCCCGTCGGATGTCATGCTCTCTCGTACGGGAGACGGACTGAGCGGGATCGTGCGCCGCGCGAACTTCCTCGGTGCGACGATGGACTATCTGATCGAGATCGATGGGACGCATCTGCGCACGAGTATTGAGACGCATCGTGCCATCAGCGATGATTTGATGTTTCGTGCCGGAGATCCGTGTCGGGTGAAATTCCTCAGCCTGCTCTGGTTTGGTGCGGATCAGCTGAAAGAAGAGGTGGGCAAATGAGTGCTGTGAGTCGTCCTCAGAGCTTTGGTATGGCGCAGGTGATCCTGTTCCTTGCCATTGCCATTCTGGTCATTGTGGTAGCCTTCCCGGTTCTGCTGATTCTCTTCAACGCATTCTGGGTGGACGGATCGTTCAACTTTTCGAGCGCGTTGGATATCCTCAAGGAGCCTGAGACGTATCAGGCTCTGCTCAACTCCCTCATCATCGCCTCCTGCACCACCGTGGGCAGCACGATCGTCGGAACATTCTTCGCGTGGCTCGTCACACGGACGGATTTGCCGCATAAGACCTTTATGAAAGGCATGTTCCTCGTTCCCTTTATGCTGCCGTCCTTTATCGGTGCACTCGCGTGGAAAATGCTGCTCTCGCCGAATGCCGGCTTTATCAATCAATTCTTTATCGATCATTTCGGCTTCTCGGGCCCCATCTTCAACATCTACACCTACTATGGGATCAGCGGCGTGGAGATCATGTACCTTTTCCCGTTCGTCTTCATTCAGGTGTGCGGCGCCCTTGAGCGCATGGATCCGACGCTCGAGGAGTCGGCGCGTATCTCGGGCGCGGGGCTCTTTACGATCACGCGAAAGATCACGATCCCGCTCGTTTTGCCGAGTATTCTCTCGGGGGCGCTTCTCATCATGCTCTATTCGATGGCGCATTTCGGCACGGTAGCCGTCCTCGGCATCGAGAACGGCATCTATAATATCCCGACGCTGATCTATGAGCGCATCCATCAGAGCGGCGGCAGTTTCGATGCGATCCGTACGGGAACCGTGCTCGCTACGGTGCTCGTTGTTACGGCGGCGTTCATTATCTGGCTGCAGCGCAAGATCCTCGGCTCGGGACATTATCAGATCATCGGCGGCAAGAGCTTCCGCCCTATGGAGCTGAAACTGCGCGGCCTGCGCTACCCGCTCCTCATCTTCTGCCTGGCGTATATCGCCTTTACGATCCTACTGCCGACGGCCGTCATTTTCCTGGTCGGCAGTCTTAAAACCTATGGGCTTTCGTTTGCACTCAGCAATCTGTCGCTGGATAACTATAAATTCATCCTGTTCGACTATAAGGTCACGCGCGATGCGATCTTCAACAGTGTGACGCTCGGCTTCACGGCGGCAGTCATTACCATGTTTGCCGGCGTCATGATCTCCTATGTCATCGTCAAGATGAAGGTACGCGGCAAGGGAATTCTCGAGTTCCTCGGGATGCTGCCGTTCTCCGTTCCCGGATCGGTTATTGCGCTCGGCGTGATCCTCGCGTGGAGCGGACAGTTCGGCATCAACCTCTACAATACGGTGTGGATCATCCTGGTCGCCTACATCGCCCGCTACATGGCGTTTTCTCTCAAAGCAAACTCCGCCGCGCTGGAGCAGGTGCATGACTCGCTCGTCGAGGCGTCGCGTGCCTGCGGGGCGACGATGTGGCAGTCACTGCGCGATGTTGTTCTGCCGCTTGTGCGGCCGGGGATGTTCGCCGCGTTCTTCCTGATCTTCCTGCCCTCACTGCGTGAGCTGACCGTATCGATCATGCTCTACGCACCGACGACGCGCACCATCGGTGTCGCGATCTATACGCTGAACGAGGACGGTGAGACGGTCATGTCGGCGGCACTGGCGGGGATTGCACTCATCATCATCATCATTGGTCAGACGATCATCAACCATTTTACGAAAAAGGCGGGGGTGTAAGGTATGTCGTATGTGCGTTTAGTGGATGTAACCAAACGATTCGGCGACGTCACCGCCGTCGATCACCTCAATTTTGAGATCGAAAAGGGCAGCTGCTTCTCCATGCTCGGTCCGTCGGGCTGCGGAAAGACAACGACGCTGCGCATGGTGGCAGGATTCGAGGACCTTTCCGAGGGGGAAGTGTGGGTCGGCGATCGGCTGCTCTCCTCACCGAAGAAAAACCACTATCTGCCGCCCGAGAAGCGAAACTTCGGCATGGTGTTTCAGGCATTTGCCGTCTGGCCGCATCTGTCGGTCTATGAGAATGTGGCGTTTCCTCTGCGCATCCGCAAGCTCCCCGAGACGGAGATACGTCAGCGTACCACCGAGGCACTGAAGGCGACGAATCTCCTGTCGGCAGCGGAAGGAAGCCCGGACTTCCTCTCGGGCGGCGGCAAACAGCGCGTAGCACTCGCCCGAGCCCTTGCGATCAATCCCGATGTCATGCTGCTCGATGAGCCGCTCTCGAGTCTCGACCCGCATCTGCGTGAGGAGATGCGCTTTGAGATCAAAGAGCTGCAGATGAAGTATGGCTTCTCGATCATCTATGTGACACATGACCAGTCGGAGGCAATGGCGCTCTCGGACTACATCCTCGTGATGAAGAATGGCGTCATGCAGCAAATCGACACGCCGCTCAACGTCTATAACCATCCGGTCAATAAATTTGTTTTCAGCTTTATCGGCCTCTCGAACTTCCTGAAGGCATCGTGGCAGGACGGGCGGCCTGTCCTCGAAGGACATCCGCTGGATGCTTCCTTTGTGCCGCCGGAGGAGCTGCGCAGCGTGCCTGCGATCTCTCTCGCCAGCCGTCCCTCCGAGATCGATTTTGCCCCGACGGAGGCGACGGATGCACTGCACGGCATCGTGACGCGCAAGTCCTATCTCGGTGAGATCATCGACTACCAGATACAGATCGGCAGCCAGTTCCTGCGTGTGCAGAAAGGACGCCGCGAGAAGGGTCCCGACGAGGGCGAGAACTGTGCGGTGCGCCTCCTGCGCCCATTCTGGTACGAGGACTGAGAGGGGCAATCCCTCTCCTCTGTCCATTCGAAAACGATCAATATAATCACACTCTCCTTTTCTCGCCTCACAGCAACTACTCTCGATAGAGATATATGTGAGACAGGAAAGGAGAATTTTTTATGCGAAACAATTTGCCGCGCGTGGACTGGATGGTCGGGACGGGGTTGGTCGTCGTCGCGATTCTCTCGGTGTTCTATGGGAGCGCGGAGCTGACGAGCAATATCGCCTCGGGGCTGATCGGCTTTCTCGGGCGCACGGTCATGATGCGCGGGGAAAAGGAGGGGGCGCGATGAGTGCGGTGCTTCCTGCGTCTGCCATGCGGCGCGTGACCTGCCGGGAGCTGCGCCTCCTCGGGGCGGCGTATCGTCTGCCGCTCGCCTATGCCGCCGCGCGCTGCGCACGCGAGACGAAGCTCTACCTGCACTGGACGGCGGGGCACTACGGGCAGTTCTTCGCGGACTACCACGTCCAGATCGACGCGGACGGCGCGATCTATGTGATCGGGGACGGTGCATTCGATGCGCTGTACGCCGCGACGTACCTGCGCAACAGTGGGAGCGTCAGCATCGCCCTCCTCGGCTGCGTCGATGCGACGACGGACGACCTCGGGGGCGAGCCGCCGACGGCCGCGCAGATTGAGGCCATGGCGATGGCGGCCGCAGCACTCGCTGACGGCCTCTGGCTGACGATCGACATCGAACGCATCATGACCCACGGCGAGGCGGCGGACAACGCAGACGGCGTCTGTGCCCACGCACCCTACGGGCCGCGTGCGACATGCGAGCGCTGGGATCTCGAGTACCTCGGGACAGCGGAGAGCCCAGCGTTTCACCCATGGGCAGAGGACGGCACGCGCGGCGGCGACGTGCTCCGAGGAAAGGCGGCGTGGTACCGTCAGCACCAATAGGATGTCCTGCCAAGGCTGGGAGGATCCTCGTATGCGATCACGGTACCCCACACATTCCGATCCATAAAAATAACCGTCAGTCATATAATGAATGTATTCATTATATGACCGGCGGTCATTTTATTGGGGAAATCAAGGGATGATCATGGAACGAACAAAACGCAGGCATTCCTTCCTCGTCATACTGAGCACAGTTGTGGCGTTCGCCTTGCTCTCAACGGACATCTTCCTGCCCACTCTGATCGATCCCCCCTTTGGCCGCGGACGACGCGATAAGCTGACGCGGTATTCTCCCGTCATTTTATGCAGCCATAAAAATTAGCAGTAAGTCCTAACAGGACTTAAATTCATTTTATATCCATTTCCCATATGCACATCGTATTCTATCCCCGGGAACAGTGATAAGTTGACGGCAGCGCCGTCTGAAAGGATGTGTTTCACATGATGACAACAAAGATGATGAAGCGGACTGCGATCGCCGCGATCGTCGGCGCCATGAGCTATGGCGCGGCAGGTGTGGCCGAGGTATCCGCGCACGCGCTCAACGTGCCGGCAGAGCGCGCGTCGTACACGAGCTTTGACGGACGCGATGATGTTCAGCAGCTCGCATGGGGCGGACGGCGCAAGAGCGGCAGCAAGCGCTACTCGCAGGGCAGCATGACTACGGCCGCCATCGCAGGCGCTGTCGTTGGCGCGATCATTGCGAAGAATACCTGATATTCGGAGATCATAGGGCACCCACTCCTACGGGGGCGGGTGTTTTTTTGTGCTATAATATCTGCAAAGGAGGAAATCGGATGATATATTCCACTTTTGCCGGGGCAATGCGCGCATGTGTCCTGATCGGGGCACTGTTCGGTTTTATGTCGTTCTCTGCCGCCGCACATCCCGTGGACGATCCGGCGGATCCTGTCTATCGGGCGCGATCCTGACGCTCTCCATGCACATCCCTAACCTCGCGCGCGCGGCCAAGCGACCGCAGGCGGACGGTGGCTATGACTTTTCGGGCTATTCGCCGGACGATCTCGCGGGGCATGTTCTGCACCGCGCCGTTCCGGGCGGCGATCTGCATCCGGTCTATACGGCCTACCTCGATATGGTCGCGGATTTTCTGCTGCGCATGCAGAGGCGCGGCATCCCCGTGCTCTTTCGCCCGCTCCATGAGCACAACGGAGACTGGTTCTGGTGGGGCATAGAGGGGATGGACGGCGCGGACTATACTGCGCTCTGGCAGTACACGGTCCACTATCTGCGCGATGTGCGCGGCGTGCACAATGCGCTCTACGTCTATGCGCCGAACGCGCCGTTCTCATCGGCGGAGGACTATCTCGACCGCTATCCGGGCGATGCGTATGTGGACGTATTCGGCTTTGACTTCTACGACGATGACGACGATACGCCCGCCTTTTTGAAGCGGCTCGAGCATGCGGCGGCGCTGGTTGTGTCCGCGGCGGATGCGCACGGCAAACTCCCCGCGCTCACCGAGGTCGGCGTTCATAAAAACGGCGGCGGGCTCGCGCTCACGGGCAATGACGATCCGCATTGGACGAGTGCGGCGGCAGCCGTCGCGCGGCGTCATCATATCCCGTATCTCATGACGTGGGCGAACTTTGAGCAGGAGGAGAAGAACTTCTACCAGCCCTTCATGGTCAGCGATACGCGCGGGCATGAACTCGTCGACGGATTCATCGACTACTATAATGAGGAGACCTCGCTCTTCGCCGACGGTCTCGGAGACTGGCGCGGATTGCCTGTGCCTGTGCAGGAGTGCGTTATCGAGGATGCTTCTCCGATGAAATTGCCGGTGATGGAAACGGATGCCTCCGAGCGGGGTGTACACGTGCGTGAAAGCGTGGGATATGCCTCCGCGGTGTGGACAGAAAGACGCTGCGGCCGCAGGCATGAATGAATGGAGAAACGGAAACTTTCAGTGATATCTCAGCCGCTGCTCATCATTGCGGCTGCTCTGGCGGAGAACAGCTTTGGGTGCGTGACGATGCTCAATGCGATTGCCGGACATCTTATCGAGCCAGCGCTGACTGCACTGCCCTATTTCGTCTTTCTTCTCGTCATCGCTGCCTCCATGCTCACCGCAGAGGGGCAGTCTTTTTCGCGCATCCGTTTCTGCTTGCGGAGATGCTCCTCGTCATGTCGCGTTTCTTCGCCGTCAACTATGTTCTCGTTGGGCACATCGGCAGGTGGCTCGTCTCAAACATCAGACAGCACTCATCATTGGACCCCATTGATCGAGCTCCCCGCACTTACCATCATCGCGCAGGTGATGCGGCAGCGGGAAAAGGGATGAAAGAACGCATGGATTGCCGCGCGGCATGGAAGCTGGCGGCGTTCGGCGAGTCGCATGCTCTTTATATGCAGGAAGATTGGGCGATTAAGTTGAAGGAGACTTAAACCGTGGTCCTGTTTCGGTATGCGGTGAGATGCATGCCTGTTCAGAGGGGAAAGCGTGTTGGAATGCACAGATCTCCTGACAGCAAAGGAGATACGCGATATCTGGATGAGATTCTGTGTAAAAGAAGAAAGTTGACTCCTTTCATTAAAATGATATAGAATAACACAAGAAACAAATGAGATTTCTTCTTTAAAAGGCCCTACAGAGGTGAACGTGATGAGGGAAAAAATATTGCCGCCGTATGCCCCCATACTGATGGAGTCAACACGCGCAGTCGGATACTCTTTAGAGACGGCAGTTGCAGATATTATTGACAACAGTATCGCCGCATCGGCATCACGGTCAGAAATTTTCTTCTTCCCCCTGGGAGAGGCGTATATTGCGGTCTTGGACAACGGCACAGGCATGAATGAAGATGAGCTTAATACCGCTATGCAGTATGGAAGCAAGGATCCTGTTGACAGGCGGGGCACGACGGATCTCGGCAGATTTGGCCTGGGGCTGAAAACGGCATCACTGTCACAGTGCCGATGTCTTTCCGTGATTTCTAAACAGGGAGAAACACTGATTGGCCGACGCTGGGACTTGGACCATGTCGCGAATGCTTGTGACTGGTCACTGCTTCTTCTGGATCAAGATGAGATCCAGACAGTTCCTGAGATTCAGCATCTGCTGGAGGAGGACTCCGGAACCCTGGTTGTCTGGCAGAACCTAGACCGCCTGCAGGCAGGAGAAATCCAGTTCGAGCAAACATTCGGAAGAAAAATGGATATTGTCCGGGACCATCTTGCACTGGTATACCACAGGTATTTGAGCGGTGAGGCAGGAATCCAAAAGCTCCGGATTGAAATAAACGGAGAACGTATTTTGCCGGCAGATCCTTTTCTAAAAGACAAAAGCACACGTCCGATGGATGATGAGGTCATCATTATCCGCGGGGAAAAAGTTCTTGTTCGTCCTTACATACTGCCGCACATTTCCCGTATGACTTCAGATGAAATCGGCCTTCTCGGCGGAAAAGAAGGCCTGCGCAGGCATCAGGGCTTTTATGTATACCGAAATAAGCGCCTGCTGGTTTGGGGGACCTGGTTCCGTATGATGCGTCAGGGCGATATGTCGAAGCTGGCACGCATTCAGGTTGATTTAAGCAATGCTCTCGATGATTTGTGGGCGCTCGACATTAAGAAGTCCTCGGCACTTCCTCCTGCAGAGGTGCGGGAGAATCTGCGCAGCATTATTGACCGCATTGCTGAAAAAAGCAGGCGTACATGGACTTTTCGCGGGAAAAAAGAAATCTCTGACACAACAGTACATGTGTGGAATCGGCTGAAAAGTCCAAGCGGCGGCATATACTATGAAATCAATCGAGAGCACCCGCTGGTTCAGCAGCTGACTGGCTGTCATGAAAGTCTGAAAAAACCGCTTCTTGCTCTGCTTCAGCAAATTGAGAAATCTATTCCACTGAATCAGTTGTATGTGGATCTGAACAACGATGAAAAGGTAGATAATGATCAGGAGCAGGATCCTGCGGCAGTGGGTGAGGTCCTGAGGGCACTGCTTGAGATGAGCGGAGAAAAAGAGGGGAAGCTGTCTCTGTTGGAAACAATGGCGGGAATAGAGCCATTTTCTCTATATCCAGATGTCTGCTATGAGATCAGAGAGGAGATTTTAGGAGATGAGCAGAGAAAATGTTGAGATGTTTGAACGCAATATATCTATATGTATTAACTCCATCTATCAGGAAAAACCTCCGACAGAGGAGGAGTTTATGGCAGCAGCAGCAGAATTTCGTACGAGAATGGGATCTTTTCTGCCGCCAGTAGATGATCAAGAATTTCAAGAGATTCTGGCACGGCTTCGATCCCAAATTGTCGTTGAAATGGATGTAGGCGAATTTATCAATGACAGGACCAATGGACATCAGTCATGGCTTCCTGCCAGACGTGCAGAGATAGACTTCTTTTTCTGGGAACGGTACAAAAAATACCTTGAGGAAGAGAAACAATGGAATCCGCGCGTGACGGCAAACCTCGGAAAAATATCTGACGAGATACTGGATTTATGCGGTGATCCTGAGGAGCCGTATTTTTCCGTTCGCGGCCTTGTGCTTGGGGATGTGCAGTCTGGGAAAACGGCCAATTATACGGCGATATGCAACAAGGCGGCTGATGTTGGATATCGCATCATCATTGTTTTGGCCGGCATGCAGGAAAATCTCAGAAAGCAGACACAGGAGCGCTTGGATGCGGAGTTCTCCGGCCGCAGGAGTGAGTACTATCTGGACCCGACCATCAAGCAGACAATTAAAAATAAAGCGGTCGGTGTTGGCCGGCACAGTGCCCGCGGCACAAAAAAGGGCGTGGCTTCCTTTACTTCGGTGACCAAGGATTTTGACAGCGGCGTGCTTCGCAGCTGCAATCTCAGTATTGAGCGAGTGAATGATCCCGTTCTGCTTGTTGTAAAAAAGAATAAACGAATTTTGGACAACCTGATCAGCTGGCTGAATACAAACAATACAGCAGATGCTGGAGGGAAGATAGATCTGCCGCTCCTGCTTATTGACGATGAGGCGGATAATGCCTCGGTCAACACCAGAGATTCGAATGACGATCCGACAGCAATCAACGACTGCATCCGTCAGCTGCTCGGGCTGTTCAGCAAGACGACGTATCTGGGGATTACTGCGACCCCCTTTGCTAATATTTTCATTGATCCCGAGATCGATGAGGATCTTTTCCCCTCAGATTTTATTTATGCCCTGTCTGCACCATCGCATTACATCGGTGCGGACAGAATGTTCGGCGATGATGATGAACGTTCCTGCAGCCATATGATAGAGCACATTGATCGTGAAGAGCTGGAACTATGCCTTCCGTCCAAACACAAGAGCGGATTTGTTGTTTCAAGGCTCCCGGCTGACCTTTATGAGGCATGCAATTACTTCTTGCTGGTCAATGCCGTCCGTGATATGCGGGGCGATCGGGGCGAACACCGTTCCATGATGGTTCATCTGAGCCGATTCCGCTCTGTTCAGGCACAGATCGCTGATCTCTTGACCGTGTGGCTCAGTCAAGTGAACTCTGATCTTCGAAATTATGCCAAACTGCATGTTGATAAAGCGGAGGAGATTGCATCCATCCACGAGCTTCACTTGGTGTGGGATAAATACAAGTTGTCGGATGCTGCCGGCATCTCGTGGGCAAAGATGCTGAAGACGCATTTATATAGGGCCATTGCACCGATTGATGTGCGAGAGGTGAATATGAATACAGGCGCGGCCAGCCTCGATTACTTCAACCATAAGAAAGACGGTCTGCGCGTAATTGCCGTCGGCGGCAACAGCCTGTCCAGAGGTTTGACCTTAGAGGGACTGTGCGTCACATATTTCCACAGAAATACGAGGATGTATGATACCCTGCTGCAGATGGGGCGCTGGTTCGGCTATCGTCCGCACTATGATGATCTGGTGAAGGTCTGGCTGACAGAGGAAATGATTGATTGGTACGGTCAGATCACACGGGCGTCAGCGGAGCTGAAAGAGGAAATCGCAAAAATGCGCAATGCACATCAGACACCGCGTGACTTTGGCCTCAGGGTGCGGCAGGATCCAGGGGCACTCATTGTCACTGCACGGAACAAAATGCGCACGGCCGGGGATATCACCTGCCCCATCACTGTATCCGGCCAAATCCTGGAGACGCCGAGGCTGAAGGCGTCTCCTGAGATACTCGAGGACAATGAGCGCATATTTAAAGCCTTTGTCCGGGATCTAGCAAAGAATGGAGAGCGTGTGGAGGGAGAGGAACGAGCACAGGGATATCTCTTCTGGCAGCATGTTCCGGGCCCTGTCATTGCGCGGCTGCTGGATAATTTTGAGACGAATCCATGGCATCTTTCGTATAATGGACCTGCATTGTCTGAGGTTGTTGCAGCGAAAGAGTGGAAGGATGGCTGGGATGTCGTCCTGGTCAACCGCGGTGATGGTGCGGCATTTCCCGGCGGATTGGCATGCGGCAGCGAGACTCTTCCCATGGATTGTACAGAAAAGCGAAAAATACTTGCCGATCAGCGGATGCTGAGTGTCAGCGGCACTAAAGTCCGTGTTGGCCGAGGCGGATGGACGCGCGTTGGTCTGAGCAAAGCACAGATTGCTGCGGTACAAAATGAATTTCGAAAAGAGAACAGAAAAAAACAAGTGCCCGATCGGGCATATCTGATTGAAGATCGCCCTCCGATCCTGATGCTGCATATTCTGCAGGCAGAGTATGAGGGAACGCCGAGTCCGGATCTCCCAGAGTTCTTGTTTGCTCTGGGCGTCGGATTTCCGAGGGCAGAGTATGAAACGGCAACAGCGAAGTATAAAGTGAATCTTGTGGAGCTGCGTAAGTGGGCCGACATACCGGATGAGTCTGACGAGGAGGAGCAGGACTGATGGGAAGCTATGATGCAGAACTGAGAGCGAGCTGGGACCGCATCGACTGCCATGACGGAGGGGCGCTGCAGATCCCGCTTCCGCATCCTCTTGAGTGGCATGTTCGCTATGCGGGAGAAAATCAGAAGTCTCTCGTTGCTGTCAGCAATATCGCCGCAGGAGAACTTCCTTCCTCCCGTGCGATTGAGGCCGCCTGCAGGCAGCGAAGAGACGGGCGGTATGCGCTGTCCTTCACTTTGCTGAACCGTGCCGAGGAGGATGTCTTTATCGCGATGGCGGGAGACATGATTGCCTTTTCCGGTGCTGCTGCATCGCCCGCAGAGGCTGTACAGCGTGTCCTGCTCAGATACGCTGCATGGGTCAGGCTCTTCGAGCGCAGACAGAGCGAACTTTTGGGCATTCATGCGCAAAAGGGCCTCCTCGGAGAGCTGCTGTTTTTGAAAGAAGTAATTGAGGGCGGGCGTCCTATGCTGGAAGCAGTTGCTGGATGGGCGGGGCCAGACGGGGCTGACCAAGATTTTTTCTGCGACGACGGATGGCATGAGGTGAAGGCTGTCGGTGCTGCGGCAGCCGTGGTCAGCATCTCCTCTGTTGAACAGCTCGATCATCCTATGGAGGGAGAGCTGGTTGTTTTTCGCATCGACGCATGCGTTCCTCAGCACAACAATGCGGTTACGCTTTATCAGACGGTTTCTGCGTTGGAAAAGATGGCGGTGAGTACGCCCGGCGCTGCAGAAACTCTTTTCTTAAAGCTTGCTGCGGCCGGCTATGTTCACAGAGAGGAATATGATCAGCAGCATTTTTTTGTATCAGCACAGCAGCACTATGCCGTCACAGAGAACTTCCCGCGTATGAGACGAGCCGGACTGCCAAGAGAAGTGGTCAATATCTCCTATCAGCTGGATCTTCCAAGCCTGGCACCTTGGGAAAAATAAGGAGGGTATTTCATGGATGTGCTCAACTTTAAAAAAGAGTTTTTGTCTGAAGTAAAAGCCTCAGCGGCAGCCATTGGGGAAGGATCCAGTGCAGCCTTTGCAGATCATATGGCGCAGTATCTTATTGATGCGGAGGTTTTGCCGGACTTTACCCCCTCCTTTTATACGGGAAAATATGGGCGCAATAAATGCAGAGTTGACGGCTATGTGTATAATGAACTTGATCAGACCATGAATCTGGTCTTTGTGGATTATAACGGCAATGATACTGAACGGAGATTGACGCCTGCGGCGGCATCGCATGATTTTGGACAGCTCGCCTTTTTTTTAAAAGCTGCATTTCAGACGAATCTGCACAAAGAGATCGAGATGAGCACACCGTGTTCAGATTTGATTGATTTTCTGCGGTTGAATGAAAAGGCCATCCGAAAATATCGATTCTTCATCTTTACTGATGCGGATATGAGCAGTGCGCTTAAAAATATCGAGACCGAACCTTACGATGGGATCCCGACAGAGGGACAGATTTGGGACATTGATCGCCTGTATAGGGTATGCTGTTCTGATCAGGGCCGCCAAGTCATTGAGATTGACTTTAGGGAGTACGGCATTGACGGCATTCCGTGTCTGGAGGCGAGCTCTGCAGCGACGGACCAGTATCGCAGTTATTTGGGCGTGATCTCCGGCGATGTGCTTGCAGACATCTATGATGAATACGGCGCTCGTTTGCTCGAGGGGAATGTACGCTCCTTCCTTTCAACTAAGGTTGCGGTCAACAAAAAGATACGAGGCACTATCCTTAACAGCCCGCAGATGTTTTTTGCATTCAACAACGGCATTTCTGCGACGGCAATGGAGGTCACTGTTGAGGATACGGAGTACGGACGCCTTATTACTGCAGTCAAGGACTTTCAAATCATCAACGGCGGACAGACGACAGCGTCTGTCTTTAATGCACGACATAAGGACAAGGCGCCCCTGGATAAGCTCTATGTTCAGATGAAGCTGACCGAGGTCGGCGGCTCAACACAGGAAGAGACGGATGATTTGATCCGCAGCATCTCCAGAACCTCCAACAGTCAAAACAAAGTCAGCGATGCGGACTTTTTTGCCTCCCATCCGTTTCATAGGAGAATGGAGGCGATTTCCCGCCGCCTTCTCGCGCCGGCTGTCGGCGGCGCGCAGTATGAGACGAAGTGGTTTTATGAAAGAGCCAGAGGGCAGTATCTGCAGGAGCAGATGAAGCTTACTCAGGCACAGAAAAATAAATTCCTGCTGCAGCATCCAAAAAAACAGTTGATTAAGAAGACAGATCTTGCAAAAGTTCAAAACACCTGGAGCGGACATCCGGATATTGTCAGCAAGGGAGCAC
>ERZ773066.129-NODE-129-length-42253-cov-3.996635_pt1 | contig 42253 bp, 40 predicted proteins | sample MGYA00580573_ERZ773066 | MGnify/ENA primary metagenome ERZ773066 (study PRJEB29015, sample SAMEA2738128) | human oral metagenome | biome: human oral; feature: human-associated habitat; material: saliva | place: China | collected 2203 ... | reverse complement strand
ACGAAGCAAGCTGGACAAGCGAATACGAGCAAGAGAAGTAGTCTTCCCCTCTCTCTTTCAGGGGAGATACCTAAGCAATGCACATAGTATTGGAGCCCTTTTTGCGAATGTCGCTATCGGTACAACTTCGGATATATACGAAGAGAGTCAAAAACGACTTGCATACGCAGCCCGTTCTGAGTTCATAAACAAAGACAAGGAAGATCTACAGAGTGCATCTGATAATAGTGAGAGATCAAGTCCCTCAAGTGTTATTTCATTGACACAGTAGACGGGCTATGAAGATCAACAAAAAGAAAGTGTTGTACAGGTTATTCCTTGCAGGAATGGTATTCATCATTTACAAGAACACGACCCTGCCGACAAACAATGCCGACAAGTATTTTCAAGAGTATTTCGAGGGTGTTAAACTTCTTCCAACAATTATAGACGGGCCATATAAGCTGGATATGGAAAATCAATTTGAAGCAATTTGTTACAAAAGGGGCTTCAGTATATTGGCCTACAAGGCAAGATTAGGTACAGTAGAAACTATGTGTAAGAGATATTGAGCAATAAGATGACTTGGCGAATCCGGAATATGGAACAAAGGGACGCCCCATTCCTGACTTCTCTTACAAGGGTATTTAAACCTATTATAATTCCTGTCGGTAATGATGGCTATGAGAGCCTTGATCCTACTCAAGCCGAATTTGAACATAATGTTCGTTGTTATCTGACTTATGTGATGAGCAAAGAGGGGTTCAACGCCCGATTTAAGACCCCAAAGAAGTAGCTTTATAGAAGGGAATAGGTGAAGAAGGATTCTCTGCTATAACGGGTCGCCTTGTACCGTAAAAGGGATCGCACTCTGAGGATTGAGGCGAATGACCATAAGGGTTGTGACATGCTCAAAAGTGTCAAGAAGCCCCGATAATAAAAAGGTCATATCGTTTGGAGCCAAGAAAAACAATTACACAGGCAAGATTTGCACCGTTCTAAGTGTGCTTATGTGCAGATTTTTTTCTACCTTCGCCGTTGTAGTTGAGACTACAGTTACTATGTCACAAGATATGATGGATGATGGATTTTTTGAATCTAGATGAGTCTCTTCACACGGCGATCCGTATTTCAAAGGCAATCGCGCGGGAATATGGGAATGCCGTGTATACCCCTTCCCATCTGTTACGCTCCCTACTTCACAAAGATGTAGGGATTTCTGCGTTTGTGGAGTCTTTGGGTAAAGATGTTGCTTACCTTACAGAATGGGCAGATGTTCACATTGAATCTTGCGAGAAGTTATCCGGGGTCTCTGACATAGAAGCGGATCCGCGGATTGCCCCCGTTTTCGAAGAAGCGGATAATGTGCGTCTGAAATTAGGGCTATTGCAGATAAATCCGATATGTGTGCTCTGTGCGTTGGCGAAACCGGAAATTGGGTACTCTTCTGACCAGTTAAAGTCATTCCCCATCAGAGAAAAAGAGATACTGGATTTTTTCCTCACAGGAGGAGATATGCAGAGGCAGGTGCTTCAGAAAATGAACATGGAAGGAGATGCAGCAGATATGCCTCTCCCTCAAACGAACCTGTTGAAATACTGCATTGACAAAACCGCCGAAGCTCGAGAGAGGAAGTTACATGCCATTGTTTGTCGAGATCGGGAGGTTCGCCAAATGACAGAGATATTAGGGCGATGGACGAAACCCAATGTAATGCTCATAGGAGATTCGGGAGTTGGGAAGACGGCCATGGCCGAAGGTCTTGCATTCGACATTGTGCGTGGGAATGTTCCCTCTTTTCTAGAAGACACAACCGTATGGGAATTGGACAGTGGAGCCCTAATTGCCGGTGCCACTTACAAAGGAGAGATTGAAGATCGACTGAAAAATATCATTCAGGAGTTGCGACAATCGGAGCGAGTTATTCTGTTTATAGATGAGATACATGTCCTGCTTGACCCCAAACAGGGGAATTCGGGGGCTGTAAATATCTTGAAACCGGAACTTTCAAAAGGGAATTTGATAGTTATTGGAGCAACGACTGTAGACGAATACCGGAAATTGATAGAGCCTGATCATGCTTTCAGTCGTCGTTTTGAAGTCCTTCAGATTTCTGAACCTGTTGCAGAAGATGCAGTACAAATGGTTTCGTTTATGCTAGAAGCTTATCGAGAATTTCATCAGTTAGAGGTAAGCGAAAAAGCATTATCAGAATCTGTACATTTGGCTAAACGATACGTCAAAGATCGCAAACTCCCAGACTCTGCTATTGACTTATTGGATCGGACGATGTCTGCTGTAAAGATGGTGAATGAATCTTCCCAAACCGATTTCCTTTGGCTAACCGAAGAGTTGGCAGCTTTGGAGCAGGAAAAGAGTTCCTTGTCTGAAGAAGATTTTGCGGAAAAACTGATTCGTCTGCAACAATCTGCGATGAGTAGAATCAGTCCAATTGTTCAAATGCAATTGGATAGTATCCCTGAGGCAGATGCCTCTATGGGAGCAGAGAGGCTTTTTGATTTACTTTCCCAATTGGCAGAGCAGCTGGAGGCTTTTTCTAAAGAAAAGATACAATGCATCACAGAGGAGCATATTGCGGCAATTGTTTCCATAAAAACGGGTATTCCGATTGGGAAAATCCGAGCAGAAGAAAAGGAACGATTGCTCAATATGGAAGATATTTTGCGCCAACGGGTTGTCGGGCAAGACAATGCAATCCGCTCCGTCACCGATGCCATTCTAGAGTCCCGCAGTGGGATGAACAAACCCGGACAGCCTATCGGTTCTTTCTTCTTCTTAGGGCCGACAGGGACGGGGAAAACAGAATTGGCAAAAACTTTGGCAGAAGCTCTTTTCAACGACGAAAAGGCTATGATCCGTTTTGACATGTCTGAGTTTAAGGAGGAACATTCGGCAGCATTGCTCTACGGTGCCCCTCCGGGATATGTCGGATATGAAGAAGGAGGATTGTTGGTAAACAAAATCCGCCAGCAACCCTATGCCGTGGTGCTCTTCGACGAAATAGAAAAAGCACACCCCTCAGTCTATGATATATTTCTCCAAATTATGGACGAAGGGAAGCTCCACGATCGTTTGGGGAAAGAGGGAGATTTCTCCAATGCCATCATCATCTTTACTTCCAATGTTGGGAGTGAATGGGTTGCAAAGGAACTATCTGAGGGAAGACAGCCCACAACTCTTCAGATGATGGAGGTGATGGGAGGTTATTTTCGTCCGGAGTTTCTGGCACGTCTTTCGGAAATTATTCCATTTGCACCTATCGGAGAATCCATCCTGTTGCAAATCTTGGAAATACAACTGCGAGGACTTTATCGCTTGCTGAATGCTCAGGATATGGAATTGGAATTGACGGATGAAGCCAAGCACATGTTGGCGTTTAAGGGATTTACGCCTCGGTATGGAGCAAGGCAAGTCTCGGGAGTCATCAGGAATTATCTCCGCCGTCCGATCTCTCGTATGATACTAACCGGAGAGATGAAGCAGGGCTATACATTGCATGGCTCCCTCTCCGAAACTGAAGAATTGGTTTGGGATATACTTCCCTCCACAACAAAGTAATTATTATGTTTGGGTATAGATGTTTTTTACGCATTGGCTCTTTAGAAGATGCTAGCATAAAAGGACTGCTGACAAATGGAATGGAATTGGAGAATTGCCAATATTCTTTCAGTCAGCCCATAGATAGCAACGGGAAAGCTCAGGGAGAAGTAAAAGGAGGTCGTATTTGTATGACGTTCTCCAATCTTCCCTCAGATGAGATTATTGATTGGATGCTCAATCCTCGCAAGTACAAGGATGGGGTAATTGTTATTTATGGTATGAACGACGAACCATTGGAGAAGATTATTTTCACGAAAGCAGCTTGCACTGGTCTCAATTTGAGTTATACTCGCCGAGGGAAAAGCTATGCTGGCACGAAAATAACCATTCATGCACAGAAACTGCTTGTTGGTAGTGCTGTACTGGAAAATGATTGGAAAAACATCTAACCCCTAGAGGAGGATATAATATGATGGCTTTAAATATGTTGGATAGCGAAATAAGTGCCGCTTTCCGGGTAATGGGGCAAACTTATGAGGTCTTTCAGTTTAATATCGGATTCGCACAACCTACAGACGAAAAGGGTGAGCCTCAAAATGAGATTCGAGGAGGACAGTTGATGATTACTTTGGGACAGGCTGTGGGAGACGAAATTTATAATTGGGCATTGAGCCGATGGATGCGACAAGATGGGGAAGTAATCTTTTCTACGGAGACAGGAAGCTCCCCACTTAAAATATCGTTCAAAAATGGATATTGTGTACATTTTGAACGAGTGGTGGATAATACCAGTGGTGGTTTGAGAACTTCTCTACTCATCTCCTCTGAGGAGCTAGCTCTGAATGGTATCACACAGAACAACGATTGGGTGGAATAAAAACATAGCATATCTCAAGTCCTATATTAGCGAAAACGATTTTACGGCATGTATGGATCGTAGGGTGCTCTACAAAGGTTTCATCAAGGATGTGGGATATGCCTCTTCAATATAATAGCCGCTCCTCCTCTCATACCTATGTGAATGAGACCTCTCTTCCGCTGGTGAATTATCAGGGAGATAGCTTTCACGGCTGATATCATTCTCTTGATCATATCGGAGGTGGCTATTGGGGATCATTTGGATACTTCATCTGATGAAAATTTGAATACAGAAAATGGGGAGTAACTAGAATAGGGAGTAAAAAGCAAGAGACTTTTGAATTCGGTCCTTCTCGAAGAATGGGATTGATAGAATTACGCCCCCTCTCCATACATTATACACCTAACAGGACTCATATTGTCCCAGATCCAGATATTAATCCTACGTATTTATTCAAGAGAAAGAAATGAGACGATTGGTTGACTATATAGCTTATTGGGAGGACAATGTTTGTCTACATAAAGAGACGACTCTAAAAGAAGGAGTTCAATCATTGACGACAATGGAAAATTCAATCTTCGTTATATAGTATGAAAGAAACATACTACAAAATTCCATTCGATTTTGGGTCATTGCTTGATGAGGAACAAGGAAGACTTGAGCGATGTTCCGAGAAAGAATCCATTTATCGTCATATCGAATTATTGATAACCACCTGCCCCGGTGAACATGTTTTTGATAGGGACTTTGGTTCTGAAATCTGGGATATGGACTTTGAGCGTATTGTATCTCTAGAAACTTGGAAAACAAAATTCAAAGAGTTTCTGCATAAGGCCATTTCCTTATACGAAAGAAGAATAGAAAAATGTGATCTGATGCTTGAGGTTTCGGATGTGTTGCACGAGAATGTATTCGATGCTAATGTTAGTGTGCGAAAGCGAGTGGACATATACCTCCAAGCGACCATTGTATCAAGTGGAGAGCGACTAAACTTTCACCACAGGCTCTATTTAGGTCCTCTATCGAAACAATAAAAACGAGACTATAAATATAAATGAATAACTATAGAGAAAGTAAAGAGGATATTAAGGATCGGATGATCCGTACCGCATTGGACTTTTGGAACATCCGAAATATAGAAAACTTAGATCCTTTCGTACGTCTACTGATAGAGGCGATGGCTGCGCAATTGCATCTTTTGTCTGAAGAAATCGCAGACATAGAGGTGCGTACCATGCAACGTTTGAGCGAGGTCCTTCTCCCGGAATCGGTTTCATTGGCACAGCCCTCGCATGCCATCGTCCATATCGAGACATTGCTCGAAGAAATGGAGACAAATCCGTTTGAAGGGTTTTATGCCACAGACCCATTTTCGGGGAGGAAAGATGAACTACGCTACTCGTTTTATCCTGTTTGCAAAACACCTCTACGCAGAGGCAGAATAAAGAAGCTGATCATCGGGGGTGAAGTTTATGAGTCTCTTCAGGGGTTGCATAAAAAGTTATTGCTCCGCTCCGATTTGACTCCTGAGAATCACAATAAAGTTTTTGTGGGCTTGGATTTTGCTGAAGATATAGATAATATTGACACTCTTTCTTTCTATATTGACTTCCCCAATATTGCTCAAAAGAACGACTATCTGCGATTACTTTCATATTGCAAGTGGAGTTTCAACGGGGAGCAAATTAAAACAGAAGAGGGGATTTTCTCCTCGGATAAGGACATCTCCAGCAGTCTATCCTCGTTCTTCGATTCCCAAAAATACGAATCTCGTGTTGTTGAAGAGATTCTCTCTCATTACAAAAAGCATTACAGGACCATTCGTGCCAATATTCCCATCTCTGATTATTTGAAGAGTTCTCTTCCCTCTTGTATGCAGAAGGATGAACGTCTTGATAAAGAGTATTATCTTGAGGTGTGCAAAGAGAATTTATTTTGGATTGAGATAGAATTCCCTCCACACTTCTCACCCAAGGTGCTATCAGAAATTCAGATTGGGATCAATACCGTTCCTGTAGTCAATAAGGAATTACATGTTGCTACGACAGATACACGAAAAGCATTTGGGGTGATTCCTTTGTGTAGCAATGAACAAGAAAGCTTTCTTGGGATTGCCGAAGTCACAGATAGTGATGGCAACACCTATTCTCCTGTTGGAGAGTACCACAAATCTGGGGTTGAACATACTTATTCGATTAGACGAGGAGGATGTGAAACATTTGATGAACGAGATGCTGTTGATTACTTACAACGATTGCAGAACTTGTTGGAAGACGAAATGGGAATTTTCTCATCTTCTCATCTTGGTGTCAACTCAGAAAACACCTATTTGATAAATCAACTTATACAGAGGTTGAAGCAAGAGTCTCGTTATATCCACTCTCAGAAGGAAAAAATACATTACCTTTTTGTAGAGCCTTCTGAGACCTTGCTTACCATCCGATATTGGACAACCTTGGGAGATTTGGCAAATGGTATAAAGATTGGACAGCGACTAAATCCCACCGAAACTTCTTACGGGGATATGCTACGAGTCTCGATGATAACTCCCTCTATAGGAGGACGCCCTACACCATCCGACAGAGAACGGACAGCAAGGTTTAGGCATATACTGGAGAGTAGAAATCGAATTGTCACAAATAGTGATATCAGGAGTTTTTGCTTAGCAGAGTTTGCCGACAGCGTTTCCGATGTACATATAGAAAAGGGAATTGCACAGGGGAAGCACTCTAAGCAAGGCTTAATCAGGACGATTGACGTCCATTTGATTCTTCTTTCTCCTGTAAGCAATGATTCTAGATTGCAAGAGATGAAGGATGAGATCTACAATCAGCTGGTGGCACATTCTCCTATGACATTTAATTACAGAATCTTTATTGATTGAAATGAATCCTATTGTTGGAAAAATATTTACAGGTTATCTTCTGTTCCCCATTATCGCATTCTTAATGGGATTTGTAGTCATATTGGTAGCGAAGAAGAATAAATTGTTGCAGGACAAGAAAGCAATCTTTTACCTTCTTCTTTCAGGGGTCATTCTATCAATATTGGGACTCCTTGGTTACTTGGGGGTCAACTTTATGCCCTATGGTTATCTTGTCTGCCAGATTTTCTATTTGATCATGGGGTTCTTCAATCTTCGATTGCTTCTACACTTTGTCAAAGGATTGAGTGAAAGGGCATTCGGGTTTATCTGTTTGTTCCTTCTTGTTCAAATTGCCATCGGGTGGTCTCTCTTTTCCGTTTGGTTTAATCTTACCAACGACTTCCAATATGGAGTATGGGCAGGGTCTTGTACCTTGACTCTATTCGTTCTCCCTCTTTTTGAAGGGGCATTCAATGTATACCTGAAGATTCCTGTGGAAATTTATAAGATGCGAATCTACAACGCAAAAAGTACAGAGTATGCTCCAGCACCAATTGATACAAAAGAATTCCTCGTTTTTGAGATCGAAATATACAAAACGCCTAATGATCGCAAGCCAATACGACTGAAAGCAAAATCTACAGAAGGGTTGATTTTTGGAGATTGGTTTGAATTAATTATCCTAGATTACAACCAGAAAAAGTCCACAACCCCAATTGACTATTTCAATTCAGAATCTCCTTATGGCTGGATTTTCTACGTCAAACCATCGTTTTTCAAACCTCGCAAATACGTTGATCCGGATATGTCTTTCCGAGAGAATAACCTTCAGGAGCGACATTTAATTGTGTCGAAACGAGTAAAACAAGACTATATAACTCAATAAAAGATTGTGAATTATGAGCAATAGAAGAGAGTATCTTCCCGTGAATTGGATGCAAGGGATGAGTGTGTCTTCCTCTCATTTCATCGCTACAGAAAACTCATTATTAGAACATTTCCTTCAAACTGTATCTACTCTTCAGCAACCTTTCCAATATGGACTTCTTCCTCAAAAAAACAGAAGAGAGAGCGTAGAGCTTAGAGTTACAGGTCATGGAGAATATACCAAGGTGCATCTCCTTTCTTATTTTGGCATCACCCTGGGAGGCTATTTGATTCTCATTGACAAGAAAGAGCAGGATGAAGGGATAAGTTGTGCATGCCCTATGAATGGAGACTCTCTTGAGGAGGAATGGGATATTGTGCTATCGGTATCCCCATATGATCGTTGTCCTTGTGGCGTTCCCGATGTTCAAGAAATGCCACCTCGATACCCTAACGTTGAACCTTCTTATAAGTTGAGCCTCTTCCCCCGTAAGTCTGGGAATTATGGAGGGTATGATGTCTTCAGCGTGGTTGTTGGAGTTTTGAGGAAAATAGATACCAACTATGTTTTAGATGGGAATTACATTCCTCCTGCGTTAAGTATGTCTTCTCATCCGGATCTCCACAAATATACAGACGACTTTACCTTAAGGATTAGAACGATAGATGCCGCTCTACACAAGATTGTAGAAAAGGCATTGGAGCAGTCCGATAGAACCTCTGTTGCCGATAGTATCCTTTTGCTCTGCAAAGAATTAATGCGAATGACATCTTCGATATTTTTCGATTGGAGAAATGCTTATTTCATGTCCCCTTACCGCATAGTAGTGTTACTCGTAAACTTTGCATCAACAGTACAATGTGGACTTAAATTCCTCTCAAGAAAAGAGAAAGAAGAAATGCTTAAATACTTTCACGAGTGGAATGGAATAGCTCCGGCAACCTTTGAGCAGATGTTGGACGAAGTGACAAATAAGCGATATAACCATAGTAGGATTAATGAATCAATGGTCTCTGTTGGCGGAGCAATTGAAGCATTGGAAGAATTGTTGGTATCATTAAGCCGTCTGGAATTTATCGGACAGCACAAAGAAAGTATTGTGATTTCAGAAAGGCAAATCCAAGACACATCCTCCAGTGGTAGGAATTGGACTTTGGTAGATTAAGGGACTTCTGATCATGAAGAGATACAAGCCTCTATCCGGACAAGATATACTGCCTCCTGTTAATTCGCTTTATACAAACTATAGAGCAGAGTTGTACGTTGCCGGACTTATTGATAGAGGGCTTCCGATTGATAATATCAGAGTCCTGCGTAAGGGAAAATCGCAACGGGGAAATGCTAAAGAAGTAGATCAAGTCTCGTGGGAATATGCTCAAGACGAAATGCTCGAATATTTGAGTGTCTACGTCAATAAGAGAGATTTGTACGACTCTTTGCCAGAAGGCTTATTCCATAATCCATCTGTCTCGGAGAAGAGGAGAGGAAAGACCGGTATAGTCGATACAATCAGGAAGGCAAGGGAAGAGGAGTTTCATGCTCGGTTCTTCTTTAAGCCCTTTGAGATGGCTATAGATAGAATGCTTATTTCTGTTCAACTCTATGAGCAATGCTTAGAAAAACGAGATGTACATAAGGAGTTTATTCGCCTACTTCAAAATGATTGGAAGATATTGCGCAATATACCCTTAGATAAGGCATTGTTCATTTTGGCCTTTCTCTCACAACGTTACAGGATTCTCGAGGCAGAGCATATTGCTCAAATTTTATCTGTATTCTTAGATTGTTCTGTCCATATACAACGGGAGTCTAAGCTCATTGATTTTGAGGATGAAAACCGGTGGAACTTGGGAGATGGACAATTGGGGCTCACGACCTTTATAGGAGGGCAATTGACAGACAACTTTTCTGTATTCAATGTACAGATAGAGGGCTTGCCTCGAAAGCATTGGAAGCTAATCAATTCTGATAGTTCTGTCCATCTTCAGTTCCAAAATGTTTTAGAACTATTCTTTCCCGCAGATGCAGAGATCTTCCTGACCTTTAAGGCGATTCAAGAGGAGGCTTACTTTACTCTTTCGGATAATCCGGAGCAGGCTCCGTTACTTGGTTTTACAACTCTACTCTCATTATAAAGATGAAAGCATTAAACTATAAAGAGGTCGTGCGATCCTATTTTAGGTTTTCTGGGTATATGATATATCTGGTAGCAACGACGTTATTGTGTATCGGATTTTTTCTCAAGACTCTATCGATTGAGATCTCTGCAATCAAAGCAAGAACGGGAGATAGTGAACGAATCTTCAATGAGCAGATGGCTATTAGTGATGATTTTTCTGCCATCTTCCAAACGTATCGTTCGTTAGAAACAGCAAAGACAACAAACCCAGAGTTCTTTATGAATAGCATTGCTGCAAAAAAACTTGAGATCGGTAACAGGATTCAAACGCTCCCGAGTAAAGATGTGCTTATACATCAGTATATCCTATCCAAGATGGATAACTTTCTTCGCACTCGAGACTCCATTGCGATGATGAAACGTACAGAGGATATAGTTAGAGCAGACCTAATCCGCTGCAATGAAGAAAACAAGAACGTCACACGTCGGCTATCTGTTGGCCGTCTTAGTTATGACAGAAAATAATTTCTATGAGTAAGACTAGCCAAACAAAAACAATGAACCAAAAGGAAAAGACAATAGGGTTCTTCTATGTCTTGATCCTTTTTATTGTGACTACGACATTATGTAGCTTCATTCTCTTCTTCTCAAACTCAGACTATCGTTTACTTGGGGATAAAGAGTCTGCACTAAAGCAAATGGAGCGCATCAAACGTTTTGAACAAGCTCAACTGGAGACAATGCCTAAGGTTGAGGAAGTGGAAGAGAAGGTGTCAAAAATAGATCCAGCACTTAATGCCTCCTACAAGAAACGAGAGATTAACTATATCCTAGGGGAAATACGAAATGTATATACCCAGAATAAATGGGATGAACGCTATAAGATTTTTGATCACATAGCAACCTTTTATGAGTTTTACGTCTCAGATAAGGAACGTCTATGGAGCATAAGGAAAAACATTGACAAGTTCAACGCAGACCTAGAGCGCTGCAGAAATAATACAGAGAATAAGAAGAATAATTTAAGATAAGAATAAGCATGAATAAAATCTTTACTCGATGGATGATTATTGTAATAGCAGCACTCGTTGCCGGTGTTCTCATCGCATGGTTACTGCGGATAAGGTTTTCCAATAGGGAAATCCGAGCTTTCGTCTCTCCATCGGAAGTTGAATTGGGAACTCCTATCCATTTCTCGGATAGTACATACCGAGCCCAACGCGTCTTGTGGGAATTCGGGAATGGAGATGTCTCTGTGGAGAAAAGCGGAACCTATGTTTTCCCTCAACCGGGGCGTTATCAAATCCGCTTAAAAGTGGATGACAAACTGGAAACTCGTTTCATTGTAAATGTTCGAGAACCAATCAAGCAAATAGAGACTCCCATTCGCATTATCGCCCCTGTTTTGGCAATCCAAAATGAGCTGATAACCTTTACTGCTGAAGGTCCTTCTCAAGAGTGGAGGTGGGAATTTGGAGAGAGTGGTAATATAGATTCAAGGGAGAAGAATACTACTTACTCTTATCGAGAGCCTGGAACTTATGAGGTTCATCTGACTTCTGAGGATACAGAAACTCCAATTATCCATAAGATTGAGATACTCCCAGAATATACGGAGAATGACTCTTCTGATGTCCTTTCTCTCATAGCTATGGATATAAAAGAACGATTACAAGATATTGTGGATGGGGGATCTTTCAACTCCAACTACAATTATATATTGGAAAACTACCTCTGCAATAAACCCGATGTACTTGTCTCAATCAATGGAGCTAAGCAGAATGATTTCTATTCTTATTGCCATGGATTGAAATTTATTGGTAGTCAGTCCTCCATGATAATCCTAGAAGTTGTTGTAGAACTAGACAAAAATTCGGACTGTATCAAGAAACTCTTGATTCGCCAAAGCTAAACTCAAAAACAAGAAAACTCATGAAAATAAAAGTACATCAAATAATTGTTGGAGTGGGGATATGCTTCCTACTATTGGCAGCCTGTTCTCCTGTAAATCGTTTGACGAAGATAAAGAAAACACCCCGGGAGTATGTACGAAATTACTGCTGTGGTGAAGCTGCTATACCGAATTCCCCATATAAACAAGGTCCATGGTTTGTCTACTCAGACAGAGACGATAACACGACTTTCTATAATCCGGGAGGGAAAGTTCCTCTCAAGAAAGCCTCCTACTTAGAGCCCTTTGTTGTTATCGGACAAAAAGGAGATTATCTTCGCTTAGTAAAATATACCCCTGAAGTAATCGAAAATGGTCGAATCAAAAACCGCAAACAGGCTGAGTATTATGGCTGGATTCATCGGGATAATTTGCTTCTATCGTCTCATGCTGTAACAGATCTTGCGACTGGCAATAGCATTAAGATGATAACAATGATAAAGAATGAAAAGCCATTGATTCGTTCATCATACTTTTTCAGTTCGGACTCTTTGGTCATTTATAAAGATCCGGAGTTATTAGTGCCTTCTGGAAAGATCCCCTTCCAAACACCTATTTATCAAGCAAAGAGGACTCGAGACAGAAGTAAGACCCTAATAATTTCTTCTGAGTCAATCAATCCGGACAGCACATCATCTGTAATATCGGGATGGATTCCTTCTTCCTTGTTGATGCCTTTCGGAGAGCTCCTCTACATGAGCTATTCGTCCCTTCCTATACACTCATTTAAGCTTTACAACCAAAGGAAGAAAGAGACTCAAATTTCTGAGAAATTGTTCACTCAACTGAGTCAACCTAATACCTCAGGTAGCCTCTCTTCTTTGAACTCTGTTTCCAACATCCAAATGGGGGATAGCCTCTCTGTAATCGAGACCGTTCTCCCCGTACCAGTTATTGACAATCGCAACAATTTTGTTTATAGCCTATCTGGGAAAAAGATTTGGCAATCGGATCTTAGGGGCATTAAGGAGAATCTGACAAATATGAATATCGTATTTGCATTCTCCGGACAGCAGTCCGTCTATAAGCGATTTGAACAACTTGTATCCTCCTTGCAAGGAATGAGGGGTGTCTTGGAGTCTTGTTCTCCGAATTACTCCTTCCGTATAGGAGCTGTAATCGGTTTTGACAAGCCAAATGGACACCCAAAAGTGATAGAGTTGAGCGATAATTTTGATGAGGTTTTCTCCGAGTTAGAACGTTATTCCGACAAGAAACACAAAATAGTAGCTCGTTATAGTGAGGATGCCTGGGATGCCCTCCAGTCCTCTATAAACATGTTCAATTCTTATCGTAAAGAAAGCAATCTAGTTATCCTTATTGGTGAGAATGGTAATGCGCAAGAGCATATGAGGGCTTCATTGATAGATAATCTAGCGGACAATAATTGTCGTATTTTAGCTTGCCAATTAACCTCTGATGATGGGAATAGCTTCAATAACTTTGTTCTTCAGGTTGAGCATCTTGTTAAACAGTCTGCCAAAAGAATTTCAGAGAAAAAACAAGATATTCTTGTACATTCAGAACAATTAAGGTCGGAAAATCAATATGTAGAGCAGTCTGACAATACCTACAGACTTGATTATCCCCAACACAGTATGACCCAAGGGTGGATTATTTTCCCTTCCAAAAAAGAGGAGCTCCCTGTCGATCTATTGGTTTCTTCCGCCGATTCTCTTATAAGGGAGATACAAATGGATAATCAAAATATCCTGCGTTGTCTTCAAACCGCATTTACGAATACTGGGACAGGAAGAACAAAGCTTGACTCTTTATGGCTGGGCGCACAAAACTTACCCCAAAGTTATAGTCTGTCTCAGAAAAACCATAAGGCACTCTCTCTCCTTTCTGCTCAGACAAACTTCCCCCTTTCAATTCAAATCCCAACGGAAGACTTGAACAAAGGACATTATTATCTCTTTTTGAGTAAGTCTGAATTAGAAAATCTGAGAGACTTTATGGAGGAACTTACTCGTCTGAGAGTGGATTATAAATACACAGGCAAGGAGGTGACGAAAAAGAAAAAAGTAAAGGTTTGCGAAGACCTCCCAGAGTATTATGCAGAACCTAAATCATCAGAAGAAACGCCCTCGTATCTCAATACAAGAAGGGTTAGAAAGTCCATCCTCAATGCTTATTGCAAATGGGTTCGCTCAGGGAAAGTGTATCCGATGAAAAAGAATGACATAAGACGATTGAGCTTGTCTGAGGCACAGCAGGTGATATTTACAATGCCTTCTTTTAAGGACGATTTGTGGAAGATCAAAGTTGGCGACTTAGTAAAGAAGAAAATAGTTACTGATGTCGAATTGGATCGCTTGCTAGATTATCTATTGAAAAAAAGGAAAGAACTAGAGGATGAAATCACACCTGCAAATCAGATGAAGATCAATGGAGAAGTCTTCTACAAAATAGATGCAACAAAGCTTCCGTAGATCCTTCATCTCCTTGGTGGAGGGCTGACTTTCTTCATCGAAATCTAGAAAAGAAGTCTGCTTTCACACGCTTATAATTGGCTTCGATAGTCTCCTTGAGATTATCGAAGCCATTTTTATTTGTAAAGTAGTCGACAATCACAGGGGATAGCACACTTTTTATCTCGGGAATCGTCTTCCCGATACTGCAAATGTGGAACTTAGGGGTATACCACTGTAAAGGAAGAAGGAGAGATAGCAATTCGCTACAAACTTACAACTAAAAGCCTATGGACTTCTGCCTGATTGGTAATTGGATCCCAGCTAGTTAGTGATTGATTTCCACATGATTGGGTAATTAGATTTCAACTGGGTGGTAATCGGATTCTACCTGAACTTCTGAAGAGCCTTAGGTACAATGGGAGAGGGGGGAGAGGATTTTAGGAAGAGTCATTCTTCCTAGAGCATGCAATGGTTTCTACTGAGAAATTTGCCTATCGAAGGTCAGTATATTTATAGCCAACTGTGACAGAATTATCTTGTAAATAGCTCACAAGAAACCGATAGTCCTTCTTTTTAATCCAGCTTTTTGATAATGTAATTCTTGCCTGTCGTTGAGCTTTAAGTTCGATCATTTCGTCGTAGGTGGCGTATAAATGAACGGATTTCAGAGTATTGAGAGAAATCTTTTGAGTGGTATTATCCGATGATTCGAAAAGGATTTGGTCTTGTCTGACAACAATCTTCCGAATGCCGGTTCGCCTACAATAAAGCAGCAAGAAGATCACCGCCAGAGCCAAAGTGGCAACACCAAAAAGAGCAAGGATAATTGATAGGACGACCCGTTCCCTATCCATGCCTAAAAACATAAATACACCACAGGGGAGTGCTCCAATACCCAACAATAGGTACTTTACCGGAGGTCTATAATCAATGATTCTATTAGTAAAGTCCATCGTACATTTCAAATGTTCCGATGCTTTCATCAATCATGTCACTCAACCCTTTTGCCTCTCCATTGATCAGATAGTTTACACCCATAGTCCCAAAATCGAGGAGAAACCAAGCTCCCGCGACGATGGATCCAACGCCGGTGCTGGAAACACCCAACATAACAGCATTTATGGCATGAGAGGGTTTTAACTCTCCCGATAGGGCGATATCTGTAACGAGCAACACCCCTCCGACTTTGGTCAATTTTCCGGCTGTATTTCGTGCGGATCTTACCGAGCCTGTTTGAGCCTTCCGCCAGTAAGCAGCACCCGGGTTCTTCCATTGTCTCTGAAAGCAATACCTTATCCCTCGTGTCTTTGTCAGATGCCAAGCTTCATTCCATTTATAGTACCCTCCTTTATAAACCATATAGGTAGATGCCGCACCCAAACTGACATTGCTAACATCCTTTCCGACCTCAATTACACTTTTGCTGGATTTTTTTTGACCGTAGACTATAACTTCGGGCATTTGCTCCAGTACTTTATTTCCTGACCTGTCATAACAGCTCCATCCTCCGGACGTGTTACCGATATAGACATATCGACCGTCTTTCGTGTAAAATCGCTCTCCTAGGTATTTACTGTCTCTATCGGGAGCTTCTTCTGGCATATCAGTAGTCTTGTTACACTTCAGACTTTGGGCTATTAGGTCTGGTGAGGACTCTATCAACTGTTGTTGGATGGGCAATACATGGCCGTAACTTTTGAGAAACGGATTTGTAGGACAATCGGAATAAGGATTGACAAACCCGGATTGGACAAATGCATACCCAACTCCCTCTACAAATCCTTCATAAGGTCGCTTGGTTTGACAAAAGAAATCGAATTGTTCCTGCGATATATATACTTGATTTCGGCTCATATACTTGTACTCATTATTCTTAAGTTAGAGGATTGAATTTCTCGGCACCTTTCTACTAAAACTCGTCGTTAAGGGGGAGCTCTTCATCACTCAATGATCTCCAGAGAAACGAAGCAAATCTCAGTTTCTGCCGACGCTCTCTAATACGCCAGCAAAAATACAAAAAAGGTGGTATACAGATTCCAATCTCAATCACACAGAGCAGGTTCCTCAAGGCATTGCCTCTTTATTTCCGACCTATAGGTCTAATTTCTTTGCTACAATAGAGGAGGAGATGTGATACTCTGACTCATACCCTTTATTGTGAAGAGCGACTCTTCTTAGAATATCACAAGCATTCAACACTCTATTTGGGAGAGATTTATATGCTGTATCAGCAAACTGAGATTTTATAAAGAGTCTTTGGCACTCTTGTTTTTTAGGTGTACCTTTGAGCAGCTAAACTGCCACCTAAGAAGTCGCATAGTACGAAAGAGCAACAGGAACTGAACAGGGCTTTTCCTTTGTGGTTGAGTATATCCTCTCGGATTCAATTTACCAGGATCTATTAACTCACAAGGTTCTATCCACGACAGGTAGTAATTTGCTCTCACAAGCATTCTAGCATTAAAGCGGTAGAAGAGAATCCAATAAACTTCTACATTTATAGGATATTGAAATAGTAGAGTCACTTATTATATAGAGATATTATATGAAAAAATTATTATTACCCAATGATCAACATGCAGACTCTATATCAAATTTTGTTATCATAGGGGCCAATGGGAGTGGAAAAAGCCACTTAGGAGCTTGGATAGAAGAGCATCAAAATCTTGATATAAATGTGTTGAGAATTTCTGCACAAAGAGCACTTACAATCCCTGAAGTAATAACAGTAAAAAGTGAAGAATCTGCTTGGAATAAAGTTTGCTATGGGAATGAGACAGAGAAAAAGAAATTTTACAAATGGCAAGGGGACAAACCGACGACTACCTTAGTAAATGACTATGAAAGTGTGTTGTCGGCTGTTTTTGCTAGAGAGAATAGAGAACATAAAGCTTATGTGGAACAGTGTAAACAGTTAGAAGCAGAAGGAAAACCACACAAGAATGTCCCTAAAATAATATCAGATCTTATCATTGAAATCTGGGATTCTGTGTTTCCCCATCGGAAGATAATATTGGAGGATGCAAATATTAAGGTCGCTCTTCCTAATGATAATACCGAAACTTATCAAGCGGACAACATGTCTGATGGAGAGCGTGTTGCAATTTACCTGATAGGGCAATGTCTTATCGCCCCCACAGAGACTATTATTGTGATTGACGAACCAGAAATCCACTTGCACAAGTCTATTATGCACAAGTTATGGGACAAGTTAGAGGAGTATTGCACAAATAAGACCCTTGTATACATAACTCATGATTTGGATTTTGCCGCATCTCGGAAGGAGGCGACCAAGATTTGGGTCAAATCATTTCAAGGGGACTCAATATGGGACTTTTCTGTTCTCGATCCCAACGAAGACATCCCCGATAGTCTATTCTTCGAGGTACTTGGTAGTAGACAGCCTGTATTATTTGTTGAAGGAGAGAAGGGAAGCTATGATTCTCATCTATACACATACATCTACGATGGCTATAATGTAATTCCTTGTGGTAATTGCTATAATGTAATTGCTATGACTAAGGCTTTCAATAGCGAGCGGGTACAAGGTCTACACAACAATAATGTTTTTGGCATAATTGATAGAGACTATATGTCCTCAACAGAATTGACTAGTATTGAGAATAGAAACATAATGGTACTATCTGTTGCCGAAATCGAGAATTTATACCTACTACAAGATGTTGTAAAATCTATTGCAAAATATCTAGGGAAAGACGCTGATGATACATTTTCGTTAGTTAAGCAGTTTATCTTTGCTAACTTCTCAAAAGAAAAAGAGAGTCAAATATGTAAGATGTGCGAAAGAGATATACATTACAGGCTTAAGGGCTACAATGTAGGAAAGAAGCCAACTAAAGAGTCTTTGAATCAAGAATTAAGGACTCTTGTTCAGAGCATTGATGCAAATCAAATGTACGATCAATACGAAGCAGAAATTAACAGGATTATTCAAGAGGAAGACTATGACAAGCTTCTTTTAAAATACAATCGCAAAAGCTTACTCAAAATGGTTTCCCCTTGCTTTGGTCTTGTGCCAAGTGAATATCCTAACTTAGTTTTACGTCTACTCAAAACAGGAACAGGAGGACCCATTGTGGATGCGATGAGAAGTAAGTGTCCTGATCTACCTTCCCAAGGGTAAGCACTAGAATCTATTGGAACTGTTGCGTTCGAAGGCATGTTACCTCTTGTATTCACACTAATTGGGGGACGGATAAGCCGTTAATCGAGAAAAAGTATCTTTGCCTTTGGTCTTTCTCGACATAGAGCATCGTATCATCCTCGTTGATGTTGTGTTTGTACACGGAGGTCTGAAGCTGAATTCCTGAAACATCCTCATACGAGCTAGATAGTTTTGGGGGTAGAAAAAGGGAGTAGGTTGTGCGCAATGCGCACAACCTGCTCCCTTTGTTGCGGAGAGAGAGGGATTCAAACCCCCGGAACGGACAAGCCGTTCACCGGATTTCGAGTCCGGCCCAATCGGTCACTCTGGCATCTCTCCTAGTTACTAGAACCGCCCACAAAGGTACGAAAGAAAATCGAAAGCCGAGATTTGTAGATTCCTATAAATTCCAGCATCAAAAACAACCGCGCAGTAAAAGAAATGATAGGACTTCATTCAACGCAGAGGAACGAAGACTTTGCCGACATCAGAAGCTCTCCCAATCCTTAATATCGTAGAGCGAATAGGCTTTCCCCTTTGGGTAGTAGTCCTCTATCTTTTCACTTCGAGGAGTAGATTTGTCCAGAATAGTGAGCGTACGACTCTCTTCGAATTCATCATCATCCCAGGCGCCTCGACTCACGGTATGCTTTACATAAGCAACTACTTTACCCTCCTCTAATTTGTAATAAACCTCCTCAAAACTAAGTCCACCCGAGTGTTCCTCATAGTACCGAACAAACCCATCTGAATAGTAGGCATAGTCAGCAAGTCCACCGGATATTCGCTCACAGATCAGTTCAACAACGCCATCCACATAGGAGTAGACCCCATACCAATTATACTGTCTAACCTTCTCTTTCATGATGAGCAATTCGGGAGAACCATTCCGGTCGAGGTCTACAAGTTTGTAAACATACTCCTCGGGCTTGAACTCCCTATCATACGTCTCCCGCCACATCTTCCCTATGGACTCCTGTAGCGAAGGCTTCTTATCGGGTTGTGGACAGAAGGCTGACAGCAACAATGCCACAACACAAATAAATATGTTTACGCCTTTCATAAGAACAGCATTATAGGTTATTCTCTAAGGAATCGGCCTCATCTTCATCGGGAGTCTCCTCTACTTCAGAAGGTTGTGGTTGGGCCTTCTCGGTCGAGTCTCTCTCTATCGTCTGAGGTTGCTCGGGGAGAGTATCCGTAGTAACTTCGGGCTTGGACTCTTCCGATTTAGCAATAGCATGAGGTTTAGCCACTACGGGATTATCATCAATCGTAATGACAGGAATCTCTCTTCCCTCAGATTCATTCACCCACATATCCTTAGGACCGGGATTGATAATAATAGGCATGTTGGGCTGAACGTATTTCACGAGTTCTAAGATATTATCGTTGTGGATACGAACACACCCATGGCTACAGCGCCGACCAAGAGCCCATGGAGCGCAAGTTCCATGAATACCTACCGGCAGATTCTTATCCCCTTTGATACGAATAAATCGCGGGCCGTATTGCCCTCGAACAGGGCTTGTATAGCCGTTATCGTCTGTATAAAGCCAGTCGGTACTATCAAATGTTTCCCCGGCATAGAAGAAGCCTTCGGGGGTACGACAGTCGCCTTTCTTTGCTTTATGCCCATAGTTGCGAGCGCAAGCGCAGGGGTACTCTTTCTCCTTGACTCCATAGCGATTGTAGAGGAGCACACGCATAGAAGCCTTGTCCACAACGATGAAATAATCAAATCGATTGTTCATCAATCGCTCACAATAGGGCAGATTCTCGCGAGCCATTCGGGGCAAAATCCCTTCCTTATATTGCTTTGCATAGCTCGATTTTTCCATATAGAGGAGAGCCTCGTCTGCATCAAGAAAGGCGTGGTAAAGCGTATCATTCGCCTCCCACTCAGCCACTTGCTGCTCAATAGAGAGCGTATCCGGCTCTACGATTGTATCTGTAGGAACGATTTGCTCCTGCTCTTGTTGTGAAGACCCCGTACAGCTCCCTAGGAATAGAAGGAGAGGGGCAATTGCCACTAATAAATACTTCTTCATGAGTTTTTCAAACTTGTAATTTTAGGATTCTACCCCTCGCCTCATCAAAAGAGTTGAGGTGTAATCTCTCTAAAATACCCTGCAAATGTACAAAATCTCATCCTAAGCACACCATTTACGCCACAACCAATCCAGAGAATCAAGCCTTTAAGACACGAAAGGGGCATTGTGGATTTTCTCAAGTATCACTCTAAAGAGAGGAAACAACTCTAGAGGAAATAAGGAGAGACTTTCGTAATGAATCCGACAAAGTCAGCGAAAAAGGAATTAGGTCTCTCCTTAATAAACTCGTACCTTTGCGCCATGGATATTATAGTAATAGGGAGCGGAGGCGTTGCCGAGAGCCTCGTATTCTCACTGACCCAAGCCGGGGTTGCTCCAAGAGTGCTTGTAAGCCCCACTCCGGGGCACGCAGAGCGTCTACGCGATCTCTATGCGCCTGAGAGTTCTGTCTTGCATGACTTGGCGGAGATGCCACGGAATGCGGATATTTATCTTTTGGCTGTCACAGATACGGCTATTGCTTCGTGTGCAGCTCAGATGCCCTCCACATCGGGAGTTTGGTTACATACGGCGGCTTGCGTACCCGTAGAGACCCTTACTCAGTATCACCCCGATAGTGGTATCTTTTATCCCCTCAATACCTTTAGTAAAGGGCGCCCCCTCAGTTGGCGAGGCATCCCTCTTTTTGTAGAGCATAGGAGTGAGATTGCTGCCCAAGCCATACAGCAGTTGGCAAACCTATTGCACATGGAGCCTCGCCCTTCTACCCTTACGCTCCGCCAAGAGATCCATGTTGCAGCTGTCTTTGCTTGCAACTTTGTCAATCACCAATGGGCTATTGCTTCGGAATTACTTGAGCAACACCAGATCCCTCGGGAGGTACTGCATCCTCTTATCCAAGAGACGTTGCAAAAAGCGATAACACTCAACCCTAGAGATACACAGACGGGGCCCGCGCTCCGTGGCGATACTGCTACCTTGGCAGCCCATCGCGCTTTGCTGGCGGAGAGCAGAGAGGCAATCCGAACCCTCTACGACGTGACTTCACAATCCATTTGGTCAATGTATCACCCCGAGACTTCCCTATCCCATGAGTAGTATCCCCTACAATCTGCAAGAGATTAAAGCCTTTGTTTTTGATATAGACGGAGTTATTAGCCGTAGTACCTGCCCCCTCGACGAGGAGGGTAATCCTCATAGAACAGTGAACGTAAAAGATGGTTATGCCCTACAATTTGCTGTAAAAAGGGGATTTGTAGTAGGCGTTATCACCGGTGGATATACCCCTGCAATGGCACTTCGGATGGCGCATCTTGGTATCGAAGACTACTACCAACAATCGCGCAACAAGGTGCGAGACTTAGAAGATCTGATGGAAAAACATCAGCTCCAGCCCCAAGAGATCGTCTATGTAGGCGACGATATCCCCGACTTGGGCGTAATGCGCCGAGTTGGACTCGCTGTTGCGCCACAAGATGCGGCTCCGGAGATTTTGGCCGTGGCGCATTATATCTCGCACTGCTGTGGTGGCGAAGGAGTAGCCCGAGACGTGATAGAACAAACTCTCCGCGCCCAGGGGCTATGGGGTAGCGAAGGTGCCGGACTCGCTTGGTAACGAGCAACAATCGGATTAGAAAGAGCGTATGAAAGTAGTATTAGCGACTCAATCCCCACGACGTCATGAGCTTTTTTCGGGGCTGGATATTCCCTTCTCAATCCGTCTGATTGAGGGTATTGACGAGACCTATCCGAGCACACTCCCCATCCATCAAATCCCCCAATATATAGCGGAGCGAAAGGCTCTTGCCTACCAGTCTTCTCTTGCAGAAGACGAAGTAGTACTAACGGCAGATACGGTGGTAATTGTGGGAGATAAAGTGCTAGGCAAACCGCATTCCCCCGAGGAGGCGAGGGCTATGCTGTACGAGCTTTCGGGGCGTGAACACCAAGTCTCTACCGGAGTGGCTCTCATGGGAGCGGATGGCAGAGGCACCTCCTTTGTAGCTACCACCCACGTTTGGTTTGCATCGCTTAGCGAAGAGCAGATCGACTATTACTTGCGCTCTTACCACCCCTACGACAAAGCCGGAGCCTACGGCATCCAAGAGTGGATTGGCTATGTAGCCATAGAAAAAATCGAGGGTTCGTTTTACAACGTAATGGGCTTACCCGTGCATCTTGTATATCAGACTCTCCAGAAATGGCAGGTATGCGAAAAAAATTTCGTACCTTTGCCCATCGTTATAGTAGACAAAAAATAGATTATAGGATAAGTAGCGATGAAAAGAACGTTCCAACCCTCGAACCGAAAGAGAAAGAACAAGCACGGATTCCGTGCCCGTATGGCAACGGCAAATGGTCGCCGTGTACTTGCTTCGCGCCGTGCTAAAGGTCGTGCCAAGCTAACGGTTTCGGACGAGTATTAAAACACACAAGGCTCTCTTGCCCTTTCCCGCTGAAAGGAGAGAGTCCCGAGGTCAAGCAGGGGCAAACTCAGGGCGCAGCAAGCGCCGCGAGGACTTGACCGAACAGACCCCTATTGTTAGCCCTCCCAAACTCAGAGTCTCCATCGTTTTATACGAAGAGGTAGCCTAGTTTGGGAGGTTTTCTTGTTTCCAAAGAAATGATAGATCGGCTGCTCTCAAGCTAGAGTTGCCCAACCTAAGAAAATCAATACCCTATAGATAAATTGGGTTTGTTGCACTTTTGTTGTACTTTTGACAAGAGAAAACAGAATTTTTAGAGATATGAGTAATACCTCCCCTTCGCAACAAGCCCTTTCGGAGAAGGCTCCCACCCATTTAAGACCCTTTATTTTTATGGTAATACTGATGGCACTCATCGGTTTTATCACAAGTCTTAATCAACAATTTCAAGCCCCCCTCAAAGAAACTTTTTTGGCAGAGAGTGGTGCGCTCAAGAACGCCCTTGCCACCTTTATTACCTTTTCTTTTTTCTTGTCCTATCTCTTGATGGGGCCCGTAAGTGCTCGTTATTTACAACGCTGCGGCTACAAGAAAACACTGCTCAAGGGGATCGTAGTTGTTGCTTTTTCGCTCATTGTTTTTGAGCTATCAGCCCTCAGTTTCCAATGGATTGGTGAGGGGTCGCTCAATCATATCACTATTGGGAGCATCCGGTTACCTCTAGGATACTTTTTGTTTTTGATAGGGTCGTTCGTATCGGGTACGGGGCTGACCTATCTGCAATCGTCTGTTAATCCCTACGTTGTTGTCTGTAACGTGCCTCATACCACGGGGGTAACGCGTCAGAATATCGCAGGTACGGGCAATTCTCTCATGACCACCTTGGTGCCCCTCTTTGTCGGCTTGGTAATTTTTGGTGGCAAAGAAGGGAGTGAGCTAGAGGTTAGTGCCATATTCCTACCTATGGCTATCTTGATCCTCTTTGTCGGTCTACTCTATTTTGGAGTAAGGACAACAAATTTGCCCGAATTGCCCAATACGACTGAGGCGAAAGGGGAGCATCTAGAGCACTCCGTATTCTCATTCCGTCACCTCACATTAGGCGTTATAGGCATATTTATGTACGTTGGTTGCGAGGTGTGTGTAGGCAGCAATATTGTACTGTACGCCCAGCAGGATCTTGGTATCTCGTACGAAATGGCCGTTAAATGGGCTTCTCTCTATTGGTTTTCTATGCTAGTGGGGCGCTTCTTCTCTAGCTTCCTTTCGATGATCAAAGCCCACATACAACTAGCCGTAAGCACCTTCTGTGCAGGGCTCTTGGTCGTGCTCGCCATCCTCCTCAAGATGCCTTGGTTGCTAATTGGGGTAGGGCTTTTCCACTCTCTTATGTGGGGAGCTATCTTCTCTTTGTCCCTCGAGGGGCTTGGGAAATACACAGCACGCGCTACAGGAGTATTGCTGATGGGCGTTGTCGGAGGAGCCATACTTCCCTTTACGCAAGGGCTGCTTGCCGACCTATTCCACAGCTGGACTTGGACATGGCTCCTCATCATTGCAGGAGAAGTATACATGCTCTACTATGCTCTTTGGGGGTATAAACCCAAACAGGTAAAGAGAGCGTGAAAAAGACTCGGTTACGGGGAGAGTGAATAACCCCTACCGTAGTCGGGCTTTGTAACTCAGTGTTTCCCTCCCTTTGTCTAGGCAGTAGACTAGGTTTGCAGTAGATTCTGTATATTTGCCGATCAGGTATGGAAAAATTACGAGAACTACCTCCCGAAGAACAAGATCTCATAGCCGCTCTTCGTGAGCCAAGCAAGCGTCGCACCGCTTTTGCGACCCTCGTTCGGCAGTATTCGCGCCCTCTCTATTGGCAAATCCGTCGTATTGTAATAAACCACTCTATTGCAGACGAATTGGTACAGGAGACCTTTCTCAAGGCGTGGAGGGGGCTGGATACCTTTCGGGGAGAATCGAAAATCTACACTTGGCTCTATCGGATCGCCGTCTTCGAAGCCCTCAACTATACCGGGAAAGCTAAGAAGCGCAGCGAAAACGTTGTGGAGATAACCGAAGAGAATCGTTACCTAGTGGAGAATGTATCCGGGGATCCCTACTTTGATGGGGATGCCGCCGAGGTGCTATTCCAGCAGGCGATAGCCACACTCCCTCCCAAGCAAAAACAGGTCTTCTTACTGCGCTATTATGAGGAGAAGAACTACTCAGAAATTGCGGAGCTCACAGGCACAAGTGAGGGGGCACTTAAGGCAAGTTATCATCACGCCGTAGCCAAGATAAAACATTATATTGAGGTACACCATTAAACCTTAGCTGCTAAATCTATCCTATATTGTACGAGATATGGGAATTATAATCGAAAAGCATTTCGTCAAAAGATGGGAACTAATAAAGAGCAACTAAACTACGATGCCGAGGAGAGTCGCAGCCACTACACAACTCCCGAAGGGTATTTTGAGACTTTGGAGGAACGTATCATGGCACGTATTGACGAGGAGCCCGTTGTCTTAGAAGAGCAAATAACACCTCCACTAGGCAAGCGGCTTGTATGGCAACGTCTGCGCCCCTACGTTTATTTGGCAGCCTCTTTCGTTCTTACAATTGGCATGTTTAGGGGATTCCGATACATCCGCTCTCAGCATATCCCAAGCCCTGTAATAGAAAAGGAGGCCAAGCTAGAGCAAGAAAAGGACACTCGATACTACGAACTACTTGCCGGTGAATACACAGAAGAATCCGAAGAGGAAAATCTTTGGTTCATGGATGCAAACTATACTGACTAATAACCTCTCCATAATGAAACAATCGACCCTACGTATTTTCTTTATCACCTGCCTATCGCTTTTCTACGGAGCTATTGCCTTCGCTCAAGAGCCCCCCTCAATACCGGAGCGCAGGGCACTGGCGGCACGGCGAGATAAGTTTGTTTGCAAAGAACTCAGCCTGACAAACGAGGAGTGCACCAAGCTAACCATTATATTGCATCAGATGGATGAGGAGCGTATGAATATCTGGGCCGACTTTGGGCAGCTCCATATGCAGATCAAAAAAAATCCGCAAGCATCACAGGCGGAGATGGCTCAGTATCTAAAGCTAAAGAGCGAATGCAAGATCAAAGATGCCAAGCTTGTGGAGGAATACTACCTTAAACTCTCCAACGTACTCCCCCCGGACAAACTTCTCGAATTGGATAAGGTACAGAGGCGTTTTGGGCAAGAATTATCGCGAGAAAAACACCTCAAATGATTGTTTTGCCGTACCTTTGAGGGCGGTATAAACAAGGAACAATTATTCAAACGTATAAATAGAACCAATGAGCATAACAAAAGACTACTTTGTATCGTGCAGCTACAACCTCTATGCCGGTCCCAACGAAGTACGAGACTTTATAGAGCAAGCCACTCCCGAGAGCCCTATGCAATACCTACATGGTATTGGGATGATGCTCCCTGCTTTTGAGCAAAAACTAGAAGGACTCAAAGAAGGGGAAGCTTTCGATTTTGAGCTTACGCCCGAAAATGGTTACGGGGAGCGTTTCTCCGATCGTGTAGTACCCCTAGACTACAAAATCTTCTGTGACGAAGACGGAAAATTTGACGAAGAGCACGTATTCGTAGGTGCTCGCGTACCTATGCAAACAGCTGATGGGCAACGCATCGAAGGTCAGGTAGTAGATATGAACGACCAAAAAGTAACCTTGGACTTTAACCATCCCCTTGCCGGTATGCACCTTCACTTCTCGGGCAAGATACTAGAAGCCCACGTTGCTTCTGAGGACGAACGCGCCGAGATTGAGGCTCTTCTGCATCCCCACGGAGGTAGCTGCGGTTGCGGTTGCCACGACGAAGATGGCGAGGGCGGTTGCGAAGGTGGTTGCTGTGGAGGATGCCACTAATCCGCCTTTATCCCTAAAGTAAATCCCTATAACTCCCCTCTCCGCTTCTAGATAAGTGGCAGAGGGGAGTTTTATTTTTCACCTATATGAATACATTTGGCCAGCATCTTCGCTTGACAACCTTTGGAGAGTCGCACGGGAAAGCTATCGGTGGTGTACTGGATGGAATGCCTGCGGGGGTTCGTATTGACCTCCTAGAGGTGCAGAAATTCCTCGACCATCGCCGCCCAGGCTCCAGTCTGAGCGTTACGCAACGCCGGGAGGCGGATAGAGTCGAGGTCTTGTCAGGACTTCTTCCCGATGGCACAACCACGGGAGCTCCGATAGGCTTTATTATTGCCAACCAAGATGCTCGCAGTGCGGATTATAGACCCTTGGAGCATCTGTATCGCCCCTCTCATGCCGATTACACCTACCACGAGAAGTACGGAGTGCCTCCACAACCCGGTGGCGGACGAGCCTCAGCACGCGAAACAGCTGTGCGCTGCGCTGCAGGAGCTATGGCCTTGCAATTATTACAACCCTTAGGGGTGAAAATCTACCCCTATATTAGGGGTATTGGAGAAGTACAGCTCCCCTCAGATGCGCTTACGGATCTTGATTTGGATAAGATATACCACTCTTCGGTGCGCTGCCCCCACCCTATTTGGGAGGCTAAACTAGAGCGCAACCTTACCGAAGTGCGCCGGCGTGGTGATAGCGTGGGTGGGCTTGTGGAGTGTCTAGTGCAGGGAGTCCCTGTTGGTTGGGGTAGCCCCCTCTACGATAAACTCTCGGCGCGATTAGCTTTTGCCATGCTCTCCATCAATGCTGCAAAGGGCTTTGAGATAGGAGATGGCTTTACCCTTGCACGTTGCTTGGGTAGTCATGTAAACGACGTCATGGAGCGCACCGAATGCGGTACTATAGCCTTTCGTACCAACCACTCGGGAGGCATACAAGGTGGTATCTCTACGGGAGCCGAAATTCGCTTCGCCGTAGCTTTCAAACCCACCCCCTCCATTGCACTGGAGCAAGAGACGCTCAACCTAGAGGGAGAGGCCGTACGCTTTGCGGGCACCGGACGGCACGACCCCTGCGTAGCTCTACGCGGCGTAAGCGTGGTACACGCCATGACGGCTCTTGTCTTAGCCGACGCCTACCTAGCCTCCCGCTAACCCAAACTAAGCCTTCCACGGACCAATAGGCACGCCCTCTCTCCCTTCCCCTCCCCTTGTATCTAGTCATCCCTTAAAAAGACTATCTAACGAGTTCAACTGCGTCAATGGGGAAGATTTATAGGGACTAGGGGCAGAACAAAAAAAATGGCTGGGGAGAAACCCTCAGCCATTCTTGTATTCGGAGTAATTGGTAACGCTTAGCAGAGAAAACTCTTGAGTTGATCACACTTATTCCCTGCACGCAACTTACGAATTGCCTTTTCCTTGATCTGACGAACTCTCTCGCGAGTAAGTCCGAACTTATCGCCAATCTCCTCGAGCGTCATCTCCGGATTGGGACCAATCCCGAAGAAGAGCTTTATAATCTCAGCTTCGCGCTCAGAAAGTGTAGAGAGCACTCGATCAATCTCTGTATTGAGCGAGTCGCGCATCAGAGAGCGGTCTGTGCTGGGAGCATCTTCGTTTACGAGTACATCCAAGAGACTATTGTCCTCGCCATCCACAAAGGGGGCATCTATAGAGACGTGCTTACTGAACGACTTGAGCGTAACAGCCACCTTCTCTTCGCTTTGATCGAGGATAATGGCAAGTTCCGCAATAGAGGGACGTCGCTCATTTTCTTGCTCAAACTGCTCAATAGCCTTCTTGATCTTAGCCTGAGCACCTACCTGATTGAGAGGAAGACGTACAATACGAGACTGCTCGGCCAATGCCTGCAAGATGGATTGGCGGATCCACCACACAGCATAAGAGATGAACTTAAAACCGCGTGTTTCGTCGAACTTCTCAGCAGCCTTGATAAGACCTAAGTTACCTTCGTCTATGAGGTCGGGGAGGCTCAGTCCTTGGTTCTGATACTGCTTCGCCACCGACACTACAAATCGCAAATTGGCACGTGTGAGTTTGTCTTGAGCACGGCGATTGCCTCGGCGAATCTCCTGTGCAAGACGCACCTCTTCATCCACATCAATAAGCTCTTCTCTACCAATCTCTTGCAGATATTTATCGAGAGACGCGCTCTCACGATTGGTAATGGACTTGGTAATCTTTAGTTGTCTCATATATAATACATTCTTCTATTCTCTCTACGCTTCTCACCATCCATCGCTTGGAGAGATGAGGTTAGCGAAAGAAGACAAGCCTTGTGGTAGCTACTATCCCATGCAGAGGCGTGCTGCTTCTTTGGAGAGCCTCTACCACCAGTCTTGCTCTTAGTTGTTCTCTACAAGGGAGGCTTCGGGAAACTGTTCTCTAGACAGCTTTGGCGATACCCGACCTTGCTGTTGCGGTACCTATCCGCCCCTTACAGGGGAAGAGCCACAGCCCTTTTACAATAGGTCTATAACATAATACTTTGTACGCCCATTGGGGTAGAATCCCTTTAGGAGTAGGCTACCATCTCCTCTGCGGGATTGCTGCACCTGAGTGATGGCTCTACGAGCCTCTTCTACAGAGCGTACCGGTTTATTATTGACAGAAAGGATGATAAACCCTTCCTTGATACCTGCTTCTTTGAATTTACCATCACCCACTTTGGCCACGGCTACACCATAAGAAACGCCATACGAACGCTTTTGTTCATTGGTTAGCGCCTTTAGCTGAGCACCCAGCATCACCTTAGGATCGTTGTGGATGATCTGCTCCCCGCCCTCTTCGTTTTTGAGCGTCACCTTTAGCGTTTTGGTGCCACCCTTGCGATTAACGGTCACTTCTACCTTATCTCCGGGGCGGCGAATGCTGATGAGATCTTGGAGCTGTGCCATATTCTTAACGGGCTTACCATCTACGGCCGTAATCACGTCATGCTCTTCCATCCCTGCGGAGAAGGCTCCACTGCGCTCTGCAAAGGTGGTTACAACTACACCTTCGTTTACCTTGAGCCCTAGCTTTTCTTTGATTTCGCTCGTAACGTCAGTGCCACCGATCCCGAGAACTGCACGCTGTACGGAACCAAACTTTTTGATGTCGGCCACCACCTTGGCAGCGCTATTGATGGGGACGGCAAACGAGTAACCCGCATAGTTGCCCGTTTGAGAGTAAATCATCGTATTGATGCCCACCAATTCGCCGGCTGCGTCTACGAGAGCACCTCCACTATTACCGGGATTTACGGCTGCATCAGTCTGAATAAAGCCTCCGATCTTGTTTCCTCCCTCCGAAGCTGTGGAGCGAGCCTTTGCACTTACAATACCGGCTGTAACGGTACTGGTCAAATTAAAGGGGTTGCCTACGGCCAAAACCCACTCTCCCACCTTGAGCGCATCGCTGTTGCCAAAAGGAATGGTAGGAAGATCTTCTGCGTCCACCTTAATAAGGGCGATATCGCTAGCCGGATCGCTACCTATAAGTTTGGCACTGAGGGTGCGATTATCGTTGAGGGTAACGGAGATCTTATTGGCATTATCAACAACGTGATTATTGGTAATGATGTAGCCATCAGTACTGATAATTACTCCGGAACCATAGCCTACAACGGGACGCGAGCTTGGGCGATCGAAACTTCCACTTCCCCCTCCGAAGAAAAATTCGAAAGGATCCATATAGCTCTGATCGATCTGCTGCTCACCCTCTACTTTGATATGTACTACAGAATGTACCGAAGCCTCTGCTGCCGGTACAAGATCGGGTGCATTGCCCACACTACGGGTCATATCGAAGCCCATAGCAGCATTCCGGAAAGCCCCTCCATCGATCTCCGTCGAAGCCATCCGACGCGCCGAGCGACGTTCCATTAGAGAGTAAACACCGGCGGATACAGACGCACTCAGAAGAGCAACGCCCATAGCCCCTAAAATGATTTTCTGAATTCGTTTCATAGATCCAAATATATTATCTACAAGTTCTCTATCAACTTTGGAGTGCATCCTCTCGTTCCAAACGAGACAACCTCCAACATAGAGACGATTTTGTGCGACAATTGTTGCTTAGACCTTTTATCATTACATCTATCGGAGCCTTCCCTCTCGACTTTGAGAGCAGAGCTACCCCAATCCTTATAACGACCGAATCAATACTTTTCGTATACCCTCTCTGCTACAAAGCGACGACAAAAAGAACCAGAGATTGCTTTTCCACACCCTCCAATTCTTCTCTACAAAGAGACTCCTCGCATCAGCCATCCCTCCACAAATAGAAGAAAATGACTGAAAGGAGGAGTATATAAATCTTTTTATTTGAAGGAAGAACCCGAAGACATCTCCCTCAAAAGGTATTATTTCTTCTTACGATTGCCGTAGCGGTTCATGAACTTGTCTACGCGACCGGCGGTATCGACAAGCTTAGCCTTACCAGTGAAGAAAGGATGCGAAGTGTTTGAAATTTCGACCTTTACGAGGGGATACTCTACGCCGTCAATTTCAATCGTTTCCTTAGCTTGGATGGTAGACTTGGTGATAAACACCTCTTCGTTAGACATGTCTTTGAATACTACGGGACGGTAGTTTTCGGGGTGAAGACCTTTTTTCATTGCTCTTATTATCTATTACTTATTCTATTTTTGCGGGGCTTCACCTGCCCATCGTCTGCCAGTCTCGCCTCCCAATTCCATCAAAGGATGGCAAGGGGCTATCTAAGCAAGATGGGAGAGCTAGGTGCATAGCTATCCGCATACCAGGCGCAAAGGTACTACATTGTTTCGATTCCAACAAATTCCACTTAAACTTAAAGGGACTGTATTTTCCAGTTGTAAGTGCAACGCTTAGATAAACAAAAAACAGGCGCATCAACTTCAAATAGAGACAAGATCAATCTTTATTGAGGTCCCAAGAGACACGATCCAATTGCAGGCACAAGACCTGGGAGATGTACCATCGGACCCAAACCATCCCCATCTCAATTCGTTTTAATACATTTGTACGAGGAACTACAACGAAGAAAGTTCATACCATCGAAAATTCAAGTCAGCAGGCGGGATTATGAAGTACAACTCTAAGACACGAGCGTTCATGCTCTTCTCACTCTCTATTTTGGGTGCAGCACTTCTTCTCAGTTATAAGAAAAACGACAAGAAAAGAGAGGAGGCAGAGGTAGCCCGCACTGCAATGCAGAGATCGAAGGCAAACCACAAGAGACCGAAGAGGGTGGTTGATAGTACGTATAGCGATTGGCATGTCATTGTGCAAAAGGCAGACATCAAGACCAAGCATAATCGGGTTAATAGCAAACTCTTGGTCACCATCTCGAAAAGCGGAAAGACGCTGTTCAATAAAGAGGTGATCACCCCGAGCATCTTAGACCCATCCCTTGACAATCACTTACAATTGACCAGCGTATACATCAAGGGAATCACCAATACAACCGTGTATATCTCTCTGGAGGCTTTCTCCCGGGAAATAAATGGAGAGAATTACTTCATTCTCGCATTTTCACGAGATGGGAAGTTTGAAAAATACCGTAGACCTTTATCGCTAGACGACTCAGACTTTATCGTGGATTTTTACATCATGTACACGCATGAAAACCTACAGAAATCTGTAGACAAGGCTTCTTTACAGAAGATCGCAGAGGCTTATGGCACCTCTAACTTTGTAGCGCAACTGGAGAAAAATGGTCCCTTATCCATCTATCCGCCCGAGGTTATCTCTCGCTACAAACTTGACGTCGAGATAGCAACCAATACCCTAGAGGATTACGACGACATCTACGAATGCTGCAGGGCCTTCTTCTACCCTAAAGACAAGGACAACCCCATTAGCTCTATGGATGTGGAGATAAAGGCAACCGAAGGAGAAGACGGCATAGTATTCTACAATCGCATCGACAAAATTAGCCGTTAAGAGCGTTGCCCTCTGCTTACCAAAACGCTCTTTACGGTCGATGCAGGCCGGTCTCTCGTTTATACTTTTTCGCCGTCCCCATTTCCCTTTTGAAGGAGAGGGATGATATCTCTTCGTGAAACAATCAATTCCACTCTACCTGAAAAAGAAAAAATTCTAGGGCTGTAAATTTTTGTTCCTCAGGCAAAACTGCAGTGACAAACTAGCCGATTTCCAAATCATTTCAGGGTAGCTCCCCATAAGAAACAGGCTATTGCTGTCCGGTAACCCTTGGAGTTGTCCTAAAATTGGGGACAAATCATCTTATGACCTCTAATTCGTTTGCCCCCTGAGGTAAATGAAAGTACATGGGATAGTAATAGATCTTTTTTTCATTATTGTCGCAGTAGACTTCAGTCTTAAAACAGGTCTCTAATTCTATATCTTCGTATCTTACTAGTCTATTATTTCCATAGAAACCGATATTACAATTATCCATTGGCAAAACTTTCTCGGGCTCTGACTGAAAGCCTTTCACCTCATCATCAACCCTTTCATATAGCATAACGCTGATTTCATAGCTCCCCTTGATAAGCTCTACGAATTCTTTATCGTTTTTACTCTCTATGGTTTTTGCAATTTTCCTATAAGCATTGTCCAACAGCTCGGGCAAATTGTCGATTTTGCTCAAGTCTTGAGACTTTGTCCATGCAGTAAATGAAAAAGGGACTTCAGCTTCGAATTCTGTTTTAAATTCCCAACATGGTAGATTTGGGGTATCCATTTTGACAAGAGGAAGGATTATTTCCCCTTTTCCATCGTGCGCCCAAGCATCCTCTTCTTTGTTTATCCCAAATTCAAATACCCCATTCTCCGGAATAAGAGTTTGACCTAAGGGAGGAAAAACTCGAACTGAAATTTCTTGCATCCCTGATGATAAGATAGCGGGATTGATAGGGATTTCCATTTCTGTTGATGAGAACTTACTCTCATTGTACTGCAGGACAGGAAAATCATTTACTCTTATATCAAACCCTACAGATGACGCTTCCATTTTTATGTAGTAGAAAGGGCGTTCGAGAAAGGAATCTATTTGAATGTTTATTTGACTACGTTCCATACGACTTGTTTGCTGCTTTTTGTTTTGCATATTCCCTCTGCACGCCAAAAGAGTAGGTGCAAAGGGTTTTTCGATCAATCTTAAATTACCCGTTTATGTAAAACTTTCGATCAATATTAGCCTCTCCTGCCTTTATTATCGTCACCTCTTTCTTTTCTGTTCTTCTGAAATCACCTATTTTGGTATAATAAGAAAAAGTAATCTTTAGGCCAGAATGTTTTAATATGGGTTTAAAATAGATACCTTTATTGTCATCTATCCCTAAAGACATACCCGCTGAAAAATAACCTGCAGCCTGCGCTTTTGCTTCAAAATCAAAATCAGCACTAGTCACATAGAGTTTCAATTTTCCGGTGGCCTTGGCTAATAAAACTAATTTGAATCCAAATTGACCTCCAGCTTTTAACTCTCCCTCTTTCTTTAACGCGCTAAGTGTTGCTTCACCATCAATGAATAGTTTCCCGTAAAAAATCAAATCAAATCTCACATTCGCATTTGCAGCATATGCCAATAAATCTAGCGCCGTAATCACAACATTAGCCATAGGATGTAATTTTTTACCCCATGCAATTAGGTCTATAGTTGCTTCTGCTCCTATAAGAGGATCTGCTTTAGCCTTTATTTCTCCTGTTAGAGCCATTTTATGGGCATTGCCTTGCTCTTTTCTGCCACACTCGTATTTCCATCCGGCTGCAATGCTAAGTTGAGGAGACTGTACTTCAATTGATAGAGGAGTTCTCTTTACTCGCGCTAACATTTCAGCATTAAAACCCTTTGTCGAAGTCCCTCTATCCTTTCCTGTTACTTGATCAACGAATTTCTTTATTTTCAGGAATGACCCTAGAAATAGTTTTACGTTTCCTGCAATTTTGTAATCTAGATTGACTGTTCTTGTCTTGTTCCAATTACACTCAAGGGCAAATGAGAATGTTGATTGTAATTTCCCATCATATCCATCAATATCGGCTGCCTGTCCCTTATTAAAAGCATCTTCAACACGATGTTGTCGCATTTGGACAAATGTATCTCGATAGTATAATGGATTTTTCATTCCATAATTTAGATGGAATGTCCACATAATGTCCGGATACACATTGATTTTTACCATCTGGTTGGGATAAGCGCAGGAATTTACAAGGACAAGATGGCTTTGTTTCAAGCTCTCCCTAGGCCAAATGTAGCGGAAAAGCCATGCAGAATCAACGACCTTATTCCCAACTTTGCCTAAATCAGTATCGTAAGTCTTATTGTAATCGTAATGCAAGAGCATTTCCAGTTTATTTCCGGAAACCTTGTAATCATTCTTCTTCACCCCCAACAGCTTGCTCAGATCAAAAACGTTTTTATCCCCCTTATGGGAGAGGTTTTGCTTCCTACACCTTTTCGTGTCAAGGTCTTTCAGTACAATAGTGAGATTAGGGGATTTTTCACTCTCACCTGCTACAAGATCAAAACCCGTGTAGCCTGTTAGGTCGCTCACTCCTTTATCTGTTTCTTCGAAGATGAGGTATGGTTCTCGTCCGGGAGAAGAAATCTCAATGGCCTTGTATTTGCAAGGGTTATTCACTGGGGCTTTAAATGTTCTATCATTTTTGCTTACGACGGCAAGCATTTTAGACTTATTCTCACTGAGACGTTCCTGGATATCTGATTTCTTTTCGTACCACACCTTGAGTCGAAGTTGCTTGCTTAACTTCTTTTTTTCTGTAGGCATATAAAGACCGGAAATAGCCTTTGCCATATTTTCTGCCTCAGCCCGAGGATCATGCCCCATATACGGTTCGGCAAATTCCCCTTGAGGATGTTGGTAGCGGATAGAAGTCGTTTCTCCATTATCTGCATCTTTTGTGTAGACCCCGGTACCTCCCTTAGTTTGCATATTCATTTTTTCAGTATCGAATGCCAAACCAGAAGTATTATCCGATTTTGTCTTTTTAGCTCTTGGATTATACATCAAGTCTCCTTCAACCTCTATCCGTAATTCTTTCTCACCATCATTTTTTTTGTGCCCCATTGCTTCACGCCAAGATGGTTCAATCAATAAAGATATTCGGGTTCGAGAGGCTAATTTTACATCGGAAACGATATTTCTTCCCAGGACTATTTTCTTTTCCAGCACCTTGTCACCACAAAATATTGTAAGGTAATATCTCCCAAAACTATGGAAATCGGACAAAACGTCATTGGGCATACGGTGTGAAACAATTTCCAAATTGACCATATTCCCATATGATTGTACAACGGGATGTAAAGTCTCACCTGTTGAGCATCCTGACCACGAAATATCTGTCGGCTGAGGATCATCAAAGAAAACAATGTAAATCCCGTAAATACTATTTTTCTTTTGGAAGTCAGGGATATTAAAATATGGCTCTAGCCAATAAAAGCGCCCTAGAGACCACGTTGAAGAGGCAGAGACAGCAACGGCCGAATTGTATACAGTTTCAAATACCCCCTCTTCAACCTCAATCGTTTTTTTTCGACTTGTAACAGTATTAAAACCATGGTTCTCCCATTTCCCATTATCGTTTTGAACAGCACACACCCAATTTATTTGTTTGAGCTCTGCATTTGACACTGGGGGCTTGCCGATGGGAGAGGGGGTAGGTTGCCATTTTTGACCCAAATCTGACAAGCCCGCTTTTTTTGCTTTTTCACGCCAACGCTCTGCTTCCAACCCATATGAACTTCCGATCCTTAATTGGACGCAGGCTTTGTCATATCCTCTTTTTATATAAAGGACATCGACCATTTTCCCTGCAACAGACACATTACGATGTAGGATAGCGTTTTTACCATCTTCTCCCGATACTACAATTTCATATTTCCAACCCATGGAATCAAATATCTACTGCTACAATAACTACACCTTCAAATAAATCGTGCTCAACAGAAGTAGCTGGATTGAGAAATGGATTTATTTGACTGTGTATTTCTTCTTTTGCCTTCACCATGTTCTCCGCCGAAGGAACGGCTTGTTGTCCATGATGTACAACTTCAATACATGGGCTGCCTCCACCCATGGGACAAATAGCTTTGCTTTCATTCGTTAGAATTTTTCCACCATTGCTTAGCGTAACCTTATCATAAAAGTTGATCCATTGGGAAACAACGGATTTGCAAGGGTTGTTATTCATCATTTTGCAACTCCCAAATGTGCCAGCCAAAAATGCCTGTCCAATTTCTCTATCGGTTGCGATCAACTGTTGCGAAGCTGTATTATCGTTGGCATAATGCTTCTTCTGAGTTTTTACCTGCAAGATATCTGGAGTTGTACCAAACTGGCACTTACAGGTTGCTCCGTGCACAAGAATAATTTTTTCTTTACCCATCTTCTTACTCCTTTTCAGCTTCGAAGGTAATGTATTCGTATGGATTGAAATAGCTTTTCTTCTTCTCCATCCTCTGACAGCAAATAAGTATCAGCATAAATATCGTCAATGGTTTTCATTTCTCTGGAAATGAAATAAGAAACTTTTGTTCTGTAATTATCCACCTGGGGGCTCCCACTCGGAGTAATAGAATATCTGATTGCCCGCCCATCGAAAGAGAGAAGAGTACTTTCTCCATCATCCTCTTCTCCCAGCATAAACTTCCCATTGAAGAGAAGTCTTTCACCATACTGCCCCAAGGGAATGCGAAGTTGGTTCGTTTTTTGATGGAGAACCTGATTATCAATAGAAAATGGGACTGCAAATAGGTTTATAAAAATGATATTTTCCTCAAATGCCGAATGCATGGCACTTGCGTCCCTGAGTACAGAGTCCATCCGATTAATATAAGGGAGCAGATATTCGCCTGTGTTTTCGCGTAAAACCTCCTCTTTCTTAGCTTCCCACCTTTCTATTATTGCTTGAGAGTTGTTGATCCATATTGCTCCATCTTTTCGATTGATAGACAAATCTATCGGATAAAAAGCTTGGGAGATGGATACGTTCAACTTGTCAATAAAACTTTCGGGAGCATAGCCGTTGATAAAGAAGTGATCGCAAGTGTACAGCAAGCGATATTCTTGAAGCTGTTCGATTGGAAGCGGCTCTATAGTTACATCGAAAAGCAACTTGGAGTTTGCTTCTGGGTAGCACACACTTTGGCGATAGGTACGTATGGAATCTGCTTTGCCTCCGCTTTCCAGCCCTATTGTTTTCATTTGTCCTGTTTCTAATAGGAGTAGTAATTATGCCAAAAATTCATGTGTAGCTCAATCTTCAAAAGTCACGCGGCTCTCCAAAACACCCATTCTGAATACCTCTTTTACAATAACACGCCCAGAGCCATTTGTGCATACCCATACACCATCCTTGAGTCCTCTTTTATAGGAACCCGCCCAATATCTTCCTTCGCTATAGTTATCGCATTTCCATACTCCGGTTCTTTGCCCCTTATGATAATTCCCTTCTTCTCTCTTTTCGTCATCTTCTTCATACCAGTAGCCCTCTTTCTGATCATTATCATAATATCCAAATACCCCCTCATATATAGTCGAGGATACAAACAGCCCCTGCCTTTTCCCATTTTCGAAAGTCTTGACCCAAAGGGACAAATCCCTGTCAAAAGTAACCCATTGACCATGCTTTTTCCCTTTTTTGAAGCTGAGAATAGCCCTTTGTGTTCTGTCTACCAAGAAGTAAACCCCATCAAGACGAGAGGTATAGGTGCTATCATTAAGCTGTTCTTTCGTAAGAGTCTCCTGAGCTTCAACTTTTAGGATACTTCCTAAAAGAAGAACAATCAAACATAAAAATCTACTCTTTATTCCCATGATATGAAACTATTTCTTCTTGCATTTTCAACCATTGTCTTCTCGAGAATGCAACTCTATTAAAAGTTTTTGAATCTCCAGAATAATCCATTATGTTGTCAGTTCTTAGCATTTGCAATTCGTAAGCATCATCATTGTCAAAAATATGATCCAACCCTAAGACATGACCTATCTCGTGTAGTAAAATCTTTTTCGCATAATCAGCTCCATCAGGATAAATATATTGCGGACATACAATATAATTCAATGTAGTTGGTTTTCTTAGTGCCCAAGCAGTTCCATAAGAATTTTCTTTAGCAAGAAAAGCACAAAGGAAAGCACAAACCCCTTTATCTTCACATAATGAAATTATTGTCTCCTGAAATGGTTGAGATTTTATAATTCTCTTATCCTCTGTAAGACAGCCCTTCTTAATCCAATCTTTGGAGTCTATTTTTATATCCTTAAGTACAACATCACACTGTATCAGAGCTTGGTTAAGACCAAAATTGTTTACCCTATTTGCGACAGAATTTTTCCAGCCCTCATTTATAAATCCCAAATAAAACTCATTAGCTCGTTTAATTTGGGACTTTTCCTCCTCATTTTCTGCCTTATCAGGATCATCCAGCAGTCGAATCAGAAAAAGGGTGAAACGATATGTAGTATCATTGCGCAGAATGTTCAACTTCCCAACAAGGTTTTGGGAGGCTAAATCTCTTGCTTCAATAAATATTTTATCGTCTGCAATTTTTTCAGTGCATCTAATCTCGATTTCATGAGAAGATTTTTGTGAATCTATTTCCGTTGGACTCACTAGCAAAGAAGGGGAGGATGTTGACAATCCTATCTTAGTTCCAACGTTATCTTTGCCATTGTTTAAACGCTCTATTTCAAGTTTTAATCTAACTCCTTTTCCTTTTTCAGTTTGCTGTTTGTAATCATCAGGGAATATCAACAACCATGGAACATAATATGGTTTTCCATAAATCTTAATTGATTCGTAATCCTTTTCCAATTCCTCAAAGTTTGAACAGATATCCTTGTAATCATCCCTCATCCAATCGAATCCAAATTCGCCATCATAACCATCAGGTCTTCTGAAATGAACGATAAGTTCCGACTTTTTCTTTGCGGGATTGTCGGGAGGCGTAGGAGGAGCTTCGGGTTCCCCGAAAAAAAGACCTCCATCTGCCGTCTCATGGAATTTATCCGCTGCACTTTCCACGATATCAGATGCGGAGTAGATTTTATAATCTCCCCCAACCATTTCAGTGATGTGTCCTTTTACTTTTCTGATTCTGCTCATAACCGATCATGAAACTAAAAGAGAGAAGAATTTTCTCCGCCATTGTTGCGGATTTTCTTTTGTGCCTCTCTGCAAAAGGTTCCACTCACTTTATTGTCAATACCCTGATCGCCATTTACGACCGTTTTGCCCTGTTTTGTCTCGCTGTAGACATCTCCTTCTATATTCTCAACAAGGCTGCCGGATACAAAGACATTCATATCTCTAGACACAGTCGTATTTTTCATCCCCTGCACTGTTTCCACATTCGTCTCACCAACGGTAAGAGTATTGTTTTTCCCAATATGAGTATTCATATTTTCCAGGACATTCAGACTGATGTTTTTGGCATTGACCGTTAATGTTTCTGGTGTAGAGATTTCAATATTCCTCCCCTTTGTATCCAATCGAATAGTATTCCCCCCCCTATCTTTGATGGTGACACTCCAATCGCCATTCTCATCGTCGTCGAAGGCAATCTGATGTCCACTGCGAGTAGAAATACTTTTCAAATGGTTTTCCATATCACCACCTATTCCGTTTTTCCCATGGAAAAGGCTTCCCATCACGAAGGGGCGGTGTGGATCACCGTGCTCGAAGCCGACCATCACCTGGTCGCCGACTTCGGGGATTGTCACCAAGCCCCGATTACTGGAGACCTGGTCACTGCTCCCGGCATCCGGTGTCTGCACCCTTAACCAATTGGTCGTAAGGCTGAGAGGCTTCTGCCAGTAGAACTGAACCTGAACACGACCCTGACCACGGGGGTCATTGTTCGCCGACACCGTTGCAACCTCGGGATAGGCTATAAGTTTGTGCTTGAAGCGTTCCAATACGTATTCGTACTGACTCGGCATGGCGAGGAAATGGTTGCTGTAATTGCCATTCTTGTCAATACGGTGGGTGATCTGTATGATACGATACTGCCCTAACGAGGGAACATCCATCCGGTGTGGGAAGAGAACGTTGACCAAACTTCCCAACTTGATGCGACAAGTACGAGTCTGACCCTCTATGTTTAACATCCTTCCCGCAGCATCCAATCGAAGGCCACTTGCCATATCGTAGAGATGATCTTCGGAGTATGCTGCAGTACCGGCCTCCACCACGCCCTTGTCGGGGAATAAGTAATCTGACCGCTCCGTGATCGTCTTTAGTAGGCTGTTCTCCGCATTGGGCTTGAAGTGTTCAGGCGTACGAACAAACTGATCCTCCATCGGTAAATACCCATATCCGGTATACTTCCTGGGAACGGCCGAGGAGTAGGTGCGAAGACTGATCAAGTCCTGATCAACATAAAGGTCTTCTGCCCGCGGATCATCCGGCGTACCGAAGAAAAGGGTGCGACCATCATAATAAAAGAGCTCTCCGTAGGTGCAAGACAGGCGATTGAGAAAATCGAAGTTACTCTCTCCATACTGCATAGCGTAGGGCAAAAGACCCTTGTATTTGGGATTACATTTGATCTCAAAAGAGGCCTTCTCCGTAACCCGCTTCACAATATCGCTCAACGGCTTATCGACATAAGAATTCATCGTCGGGGTCCCATCTAACTTGACGACATCCCCCTGACCTATAATACGAACCTTATTGGAGCGGTGCTTGTAGTCAAGACTGTCGGTGAAATTTTCCCACGAGTCGATTTGCACATCGGTAACCCAGCCGGAAAACTCATAGGGATGACTGCCATCCAGATGCTCCAAATAAATGAGGGCACGAGAGCCAATCATCTTGACCAAAGCCTCCGGCTTGGTTTTCCACATCTCATCTTGAGAGAAGAACTCCTTGACCACTTCGAAATAGTGGCAGGAGTTCATCTTCTGTTCGAGAAGTAAGGATTCAAATAAAAATTCCTCCCCATCAAAGCGGACTTTGGGGCGAACGGGATTGAGAGATAGTTCCATAGTTTCGAGTATAGTTTATTTGCGAGCCTGACACACGAGGTGTTGCCCCTGAGAGAGGGGAAGACTACTTCTCTTGCTCGTATTCGCTTGTCCAGCTTGCTTCGT
>ERZ773066.128-NODE-128-length-42256-cov-3.755835_pt1 | contig 42256 bp, 32 predicted proteins | sample MGYA00580573_ERZ773066 | MGnify/ENA primary metagenome ERZ773066 (study PRJEB29015, sample SAMEA2738128) | human oral metagenome | biome: human oral; feature: human-associated habitat; material: saliva | place: China | collected 2203 ... | reverse complement strand
CGCGCAAGACTCGCGTGCTGGACAAGGTGATGGTACTCACCATGAACAGGCATAAAGAACTTCGGTCGCACGAGGTTGTGCATGAGTTTGAGCTCCTCACGGCTACCGTGTCCCGAAACGTGGATGCCCTTGTCGCGCCCATAGATGACATTTGCACCGAGCTTCATCAGATTATCCACCGTCTTGGAGACCAGCTTCTCGTTCCCTGGGATCGGCGTTGCCGAGATGATGACCGTATCACCCGGTACAATCGTGATTTTACGATGATCGGATGCAGCCATGCGTGAAAGCGCGGACATCGGCTCACCCTGACTGCCCGTTGTCACGATGACGATCTGTTCCGGACGGTAGTTATTGACCTCATCGATACCGATGATCGTCCCCTCAGGGGCAGTCAGATAGCCGAGCTCAAGCGAGATACCGACGACGTTCTCCATGCTGCGCCCGAGAACGGCAACACGCCGCTTGTACTTGACCGCCGTATCAATGACCTGCTGAATGCGGTGCACATTCGAAGAGAACGTGGCGACAATAATGCGCCCTCGCACATTGTGGAACGCCTTATCAAACGCGGCTCCCACTGTACGTTCACTTGCCGTATGTCCCTCACGCTCGGCGTTTGTACTGTCGGCAAGCAGAAGGAGCACACCCTTATTGCCAAGATCGGAGAAACGGCGGAAATCCGTCATCTGCCCATCCACCGGTGTATAGTCGAGCTTGAAGTCACCCGTATGAACAATCATCCCCACGGGCGTCTTGATAGAGAGTCCGACCGCATCGGGAATGGAGTGGTTCACGCGGATAAATCCGACGCTGAAACAACCAATGTTGATGATGTCCCCTGCCATGACGGAGTGCAGATTGGTCGAGTCCACCCCATTCTCCTTCAGGCGTCCCTCCAGTATGCCGAGCGTCAGACGTGTACCATACACGGGGCATGGGATCTGCTTCATCACATACGGGAGAGCACCAATATGATCCTCATGCCCATGCGTCAGTACGATCGCCTTGACCATGTCACGATTCTCGATAAGGTAGGTAATATCGGGAATGACGAGATCAATCCCCAGCATATCTTCCTCCGGGAACATCAGCCCGGAATCCACCACGAGGATCTCATCATCCACGCGGATAGCCGTCATATTCTTTCCGATCTCACCCAGTCCGCCCAACGGGATAACCTGTACCTTTTGTCCGCCTTTTCCATGGTTGCCATTACGATTGAACGACAAAAAAACACACCTCCATAAATCCTTCGGGAAAATCCCCTTCCTATATTTTTCTCAGTCTTTCGATCATGAAATCAGAATTCATCCGCACGAAAACACAGCGACCACACGTCCTATACGCCTGTCGCTATACGGAAAAGAGCCATTTTCGATGTCATTGCCGTGAAAATACGTCCGCACAGCAAATACGAAAATCGCCAAAAAATAATCCGATCCAGTCACTTGGTGCTATTGTACCATCTGTACCGTGACAATGCAAATAAAATTTAAGGACTTGCTGATAAAAAACTAATCAGCAAGTCCTTCGCATCGAAATTACGACAATATATTCTGTTTTTCCGTCAGTACGGAGATGATGCGCTCCTCCTCTGTCATGAGGTTTTTCGCAGCCTCAAGCTGCATTTCTGCCTGCTCGTACGATGTACCGCCGTAAGAGTTGCGGCAGGAAACGCAAGTCTCAGGAGAAATAGCATCATAGATATCCTCCGCAAAAAGCGGCGAGAGCTGCTGATAGTCAGCGATCGGCAGCTCCGCGAGATAGATCCCGCGTGCAATGCACTGTGCTACTGCCTGCCCCGCGACGGCGTGTGCCTTACGGAACGGCAATCCCTTGCGCACGAGGTAGTCCGCGAGATCCGTGGCATTCGAGTAATCCGCTTCAACCGCATGACGCATGACGTCCTCACGCAGTTTCATTCCCCGTATCAACTGTGCATATACTGCAAGGCTGAATTTCACCGTGTCGATGGTGTCAAACAGCCCCTCCTTATCCTCCTGCAAGTCCTTGTTATAGGCAAGAGGAAGCCCCTTGACCGCCATGAGCATCGCCATGAGATGTCCGACAACACGGCCGGTCTTTCCACGCACAAGCTCGGAGACATCAGGATTTTTCTTCTGCGGCATCATCGACGAGCCCGTACAGTGCGCGTCGTCCAACTCGACAAACGAGAACTCTCGTGAGCACCAGAGAATGATCTCCTCTGAGAGGCGCGAGAGATGCACCATGAGAATTGATGCGGCAGAGAGGAACTCGAGGATATAGTCACGGTCGCTGACAGCATCCAGACTATTCGTGTAGATGCGCTCGAAGTGCAGCCGCTGTGCCACGAACTGTCGATCGATCGGCAGTGTCGTCCCCGCAAGTGCTCCGGCACCGAGCGGCATGATATCCGTACGCGCATAGACGCCCTGAAACCGCTCAAAGTCGCGTGCGAGCATTCCGAAATACGCCATGAGATGGTGGGAAAAGAGAATGGGCTGCGCTCGCTGGAGATGCGTATAGCCCGGCATAATCACATCCCGATGCTGTGCGGCAGACTCTGTGAGGGCCTGCTGCAGCGCGCGAATGTGTGCCATCACGTCCACAACAGCATGGCGTACAAAGAGATGCGTATCGAGTGCCACCTGATCGTTGCGGCTGCGTGCCGTGTGCAGGCGGCTGCCCGCATCGCCGATTGCATCCGTAAGACGCTTTTCGATATTCATGTGAATATCTTCAAGTGCCACACTGAAATCAAAATCCCCGTGCTCGATCTGAGCGAGGATGTCCTTCAGCCCCTTCTCGATTGCCGCGCGATCCTCCTCTGAGAGGATGCCGACCTTGGCGAGCATGGCAGCATGAGCAAGAGATCCCGCAATATCCTCACGATACATACGGCGGTCAAATCCGATGGATGCCTGAAACTCATTGATCATCTCATCGGTCGTCTTGGAGAAGCGGCCGCCCCAGAGCTTTTCGCTCATTATTTCTGCCCCTCCTGCATGAGCGCGCGCACCTTGAGCGGCAGGCCGAAGAGGTTGATGAAGCCCGTTGCATCCGCCTGATCGTAAACATCATCATGTTCGAAGGTAACGAACTCCTGACTGTATAGGGAATACGGAGACTTCGCACCGGCAGAGATGATGTTGCCCTTGTAGAGCTTCAGGCGTACCTCACCCGTCACGGTCTCCTGCGTGCTGTCCACGAAGGCGGCGAGTGCCTCGCGCAGCTGACAGAACCACATGCCGTCATAGACCAGCTCGCCATAACGGATGGCAAGTCCCTCCTTGTAGTGGAAAGTAGAGCGGTCGAGGCAAAGGTATTCCAGCTCACGATGCGCATAGTAGAGAATCGATCCGCCCGGGTTCTCATAGACACCGCGCGACTTCATGCCGACGAGGCGGTTCTCGCAGATATCGACAATGCCGACACCATTACGTGCACCAACCTCATTGAGTTTCGTCAGTAATTCGACTGCCCCCATCTTCTCACCGTTGACAGCAACGGGAATCCCTTTCTCAAAGGAAATGGAGACATACTCAGGTGCATCCGGTGCATCCTCAGGTGCACAGGAGATGAGGAACATGGAGTTCTTCGGCTCGTTCGCGGGATCCTCGAGGTCTGAGCCCTCATGCGAGAGATGCCAGATGTTGCGGTCCATACTGTACGTTTTATTCTCCGTCGCGACAGGGATGCCGTGTTTCTTCGCATAGGCGATCTCTGCCGTGCGCGAGTCAAGATCCCATTCACGCCACGGTGCGATGATCTGGAGATTGGGGGCAAGCGCCTTGACCGTCAGCTCAAAGCGCACCTGATCGTTCCCCTTGCCTGTCGCGCCGTGAGCAATGGCATCCGCCCCCTCGCGCTTCGCGATATCAACGAGCGCCTTGGCAATCACAGGGCGGGCAAATGAGGTGCCGAGCAGATACTTGCCCTCGTAGACCGCACCTGCCTTCAGTGTCGGCCAGACATACTCCTCAAGGAACTCCTTCGTAAGATCGACGATGAACACCTTCGATGCACCGGAGGCGAGTGCTTTGTCGTGAACGACACTCAGCTCATCGCCCTGTCCAACATCAGCACAGGCAGCGATAACCTCACAGCCATCGTAGTGCTCTTTCAGCCAAGGAATGATCACCGACGTATCCAGTCCGCCGGAATAGGCAAGAACGACTTTTTTGATCTGTTTAGCCATAATAAAACAACTCCTTAATTTCCCATGGTGAGTGCCATGATTGCCTTCTGAACATGGAGACGGTTCTCCGCCTCGTCAAAGATTACATCGGCAAATTCCTCAAAGACATCCTCTGCGATCTCCTCGCCCCGATAGGCGGGCAGACAGTGCATGACGATGCAGCGTGCATTGCCTGACTCGGCAACGAGCTCCCAATTCACCTGATAGGGCCGAAAGACCGCCGTGCGTGCGTCGTGCTCCGCCTCCTGCCCCATGCTCGCCCACGTGTCCGTAACGATGACGTCTGCGCCCGCAGCCGCTTCCATCGGATTGTGCGTGATCGAGACGGTCGCGCCCGTCTCTGCCGCATCGGCCTTGGCATTTGCCACAACTTCGGCATTTGGTTCATATCCCTCGGGGGTCGCCGCTGCGAAGTTCATGCCGACCTTTGCCGCCGCATACATGAGCGAGTGCGTCATATTATTGCCGTCGCCGACGTATGCCATCTTCAGCCCCGTGAGATTCTTGCCCTTATACTCACGGATTGTGAGGAGATCGGTGAGCGCCTGGCACGGATGCAGGAGGTCACTGAGCGCGTTGATCACGGGCACATCCGCCCACTCCGCAAGCTCCTCGATGCGCTCATGTCCATACGTGCGGATCATAATGCCGTCAAGGTAGCGTGAGAGCACGCGCGCCGTATCCTTGATCGGCTCACCGCGCCCGAGCTGCAGATCGCGGCTGCTGAGGAACAGTGCCTGGCCGCCAAGCTGATACATCCCCACCTCGAAGGACACGCGCGTCCGCGTTGAGGACTTCTCAAAGATCATGCCGAGCGACTTGCCCTCCAGAAGGCGGTGCGGTATCCCCGCCTTCTGCTTTTCCTTGAGCTCCTGCGCGAGGGATAGAATCTCCTCGACCTCATCTCGGCTGAGTTCATGAATGGACAATAAGTCCTTCCCTTTCAGCATATAACCCCTCCCATTGGTGCATTATATCGTATTGCAGCATTGCCGCAAAGAAAACAGCACATCACGCATAGTGCGAGATCACATCATCAAGAACGCTGACAGCCTCGTCGATCTGCGGCTCGGTGATGATGAGCGGCGGCAGGAAGCGCAGCACCTTACCCACCGTACAATTGATGATGACGCCCTTTTCAAGACACATATTCACAATATCACGCCCATGTGCATCCGACGCGAGTTCCGCGCCGAGCATCAGCCCCGTGCCGCGCACGTCGACGATGAATGCCGGATACTTCTTCTGCAGCTCCACGAGTTTCTGCTTGAAGTATGCGCCGAGCACCTCGACGCGTGCCAAGAACTCCTTTTGGGGAACGGTATCGAGGACGACGTTCGCAGCTGCACAGGCAAGGGGGTTGCCGCCAAATGTCGTGCCGTGATCCCCTGCATGGAACGCAGCTGCGACTTCATTCGTGACAGCAAAAGCACCGATCGGCACACCGCCGGCAAGACCTTTCGCAAGCGTCACAATATCGGGTTTTACGCCGTATTTCTCATAGGCGAAGAACGTCCCCGCGCGCCCGATTCCCGCCTGAATCTCATCGAGGATGAGGAGCGCACCATGCTGGTCACAGAGGGCACGAACCTTTTTCAAATAGTTGTCCTCCGGCGGATAGACGCCACCCTCCCCCTGAATCGTCTCGAGCATGACCGCTGCCGTCTGATCGCTGATCCTCGCCTCGAGATCTGCAGTATCATTGTAGCGGATATAGTCAAAGCCTGCCGGCAGCGGGCCAAGTCCCTCGTGATATTTCGGCTGCCCCGTCGCGGTCAGTGTCGCAAGCGTACGTCCGTGAAAGCTATCCCACGCCGTGAGGATCTGCGATTTCTCGGGATGGATTTGGCAGGCGTGCTTACGCGCAATCTTTAACGCCCCCTCGTTTGCCTCTGCTCCCGAGTTGCAGAAGAATACTTTACCGAGCCCGCTAAGTGCTGCAAGTTTTTCCGCTGCGTCCGCCTGCGGCTTCGTGTAGTAGAGGTTCGAGGCATGAATGATCTTTGCTGCCTGCGACGCGATTGCCTCGACAAGCTGCGGGTAATTATGCCCGAGAACATTGACGGCAATACCACCGAGAAAGTCAAGATACTTTCTTCCTGCAACATCCCAAACATAGACACCCTCACCATGATCGAGCACGATTTTATAGCGGTTGAATACGGGGAGATAGTCTTTCTCATCGGTTTCAAAAATTTTCTTCTCTACTTCGCTCATATATACTCCCTATCGTACAACCTGTGTGCCGACACCGGCCGACGTAAAAATCTCGAGAATGATGGCATGCGGCAGACGTCCATCGATGATGTGCGTCTTTGCCGCGCCGCACTCCAGTGCCGTCAGACACGCCTCTACCTTGGGAATCATCCCGCCCGAGATGATGCCGTCGCGGATGTAATTACGTGCCTCCTGCAGATGGATGGTCGAGAGAAACGAACTCTTGTCGTTAAACTCTTTATAGATGCCTTCTATGTCCGTCAGGAGAAGCAACTTCTCCGCCGCAAGTGCCCCTGCGATCTCCGCCGCAACGTAGTCGGCGTTGATGTTGTAACTCTCGCCATCCGCTCCCACGCCGATGGGCGCAATGACCGGCACATAGTCGTGATCCAGCAGATCCTCGATCACAGAGACGTCGATTGTTTCCACTGCGCCCACGTAGCCAATGTCCACCTCACGCGCTGCATCGTTCTCGTATACGGTCGCCATCTTCTTGCGCGCACGGATCAGCCCTGCATCCTTTCCCGAGAGGCCGACGGCACGAACACCGCGCTGGTTCAGGAGATTGACAATCTCCGAGTTGATCTTGCCGTCGAGTACCATCTCGGCAATCTCAACGGTCTCCTCATCTGTCACGCGGAGCCCGGCGACGAAAGAGGACTCCTTGCCGACCTTTTTCAAAAAGCCCGTGATCTCCGGTCCCCCGCCATGAACGATGACGGGACGGATGCCGACATACTTCATCAGTGCCACGTCGCGCATGACGTTTTCCTTCAGCACATCGCTCACCATCGCGTTGCCGCCGTACTTTATAACGACCGTCGTGCCCGAGAACTCCTGGATGTACGGGAGGGCATCAACCAAGATCTCCGCCTTGTCCTTATCGCTGTACATAGCCCTCACCTCAGGTATGATACTCGCCATTGATCTTGACGTACTCATAGGAGAAATCACAGGTCCAGACGGTTGCTTCCTGTGCACCCATTCCCATGTCGATGTCAACTACGATATCATGCTCCCCCATGACCTGCTTGAGTTCCGCCTCATCGTAGTCCGCACCGACACCGTGCGCGTAGACAGGGATTCCTCCGAACTTCACAACGGTTGTCTCAGGATTCATCGGAACACCTGCATAGCCGACCGCACAGATCACGCGTCCCCAGTTCGGATCCTCACCGAAGAACGCCGTCTTGACAAGCGGACTCTTTGCCACGCTCATCGCTATTGTCTTGGCATCGGCAAAGCTCTTCGTTCCCGTCACATGGATCGTCAGGAACTTGGTTGCACCTTCACCGTCGGAGGCGATGCGCTGTGAAAGACCTTGGCAGATCTCTGCAAGTGTTGTCTTGAACGCCTCGTAGTCCGCGCCCTCTGCCGTGATCTTCACATTTCCTGCCGCACCGTTGGCAAGCACAACGGCCATATCGTTCGTGCTCATATCGCCATCTATCGAAATCATGTTGAACGAAATTTCAACGACCTCGGAGAGTGCCTTTTGGAGAAGCTTGCCGTCAATCGCTGCATCGGTTGTGATGAAGGCGAGCATCGTCGCCATATTCGGCTGAATCATCCCCGATCCCTTTGCGATTGCACCAAAACGTACCTGCTTGCCGCCGATCATCACCTCCGTGGCACACGACTTGGAGTAGGTATCCGTCGTGATAATGGCGTTGCCCGCACTGACACTGCCGTCCGTCGAAAGTGCGGCAACTGCGGCTTTCAGTCCCACCTCCATCTTGTCCATCGGAAGATTCACGCCAATCACACCCGTTGAGGCAACGAGAACGTCCTCCGGCGTGCAGCCGAGTGCTGCCGCCGTGATCTCCTGCATCGCGCGCGCATCCTTTTCCCCTTGTGCACCGGTGCAGGCATTCGCACAGCCTGCATTTGCTGCAATCGCATGCGCTGTCCCCGTAGCAACGACCTTCTTCGAGGCGAAGACCGGTGCAGCGGCAACGGCATTCTGTGTAAATACACCTGCAACAGCCGCCTCCCGCTCTGTATAGATCACAGCAACATCGAGATTGCCGCTCTTCTTGATGCCCGCCTTTACCCCTGCTGCCTTAAATCCCTGCGGGAATGTAACCCCGGCTTTTGCATTCTGCTCACTGAACATATCAATATCCTCCATTCCCATTTATGGATACATCGGCACGAGGTCGAGTCCTGTGCGTTCATCCAAACCAAGCGCGATGTTCATATTCTGAATCGCCTGCCCTGCCGCACCCTTGACGAGATTATCAATCGCGGAAAAAACAATAACACGATGCGTACGCGGATCAATATGCCATGCGATATCGCAGTAATTGGTTCCGCGCACATACTTCGTCGAAGGATACGCACCGCGCCCAAGCAGACGGACGAAAAACTCATCTGCATACCGTGCCGCAAACGCCGCGTCGACATCCTCTTCCGTTACGCCGTCCGCAAGACGTCCATAGCACGTAGCAAGGATACCGCGTGCAATCGGGGCGAGATGCGGTGTAAAGTTAATCGTAACCGGCGCACCTGCCTGCTCGGAGAGCGCTTGCTCGATTTCCGGGGTGTGTCGATGACTGACTGCGCCATACGCCGTGAAGTTGTCGTAGAACTCCGGGAAATGCGTGCTCTCCTTCGGTGTACGCCCTGCGCCGGAAACACCGGAAACCGCATCGACGAGAATTGAATCCATCTGTACGAGATGCTCCTGCACGAGCGGGGTCAGCGCGAGGATGCTTGCTGTCGTATAGCAGCCTGCATTGCCGATGAGATGCGCCCCTCGGATTGCATCGCGATACAGCTCGGCAAGTCCGTAGACCCGTTCTGCCTCCGGATCCGTGTGCGGGACATGATACCATGACTCATAGACCGATGTGTCGGCAAAGCGATAGTCTGCCCCGAGATCGATGATATGCACCGGCAGACCAGCAATCGCCTTGACCAGCTTCATTGCATGTCCATGCGGAAGTGCGATAAAGAGAACATCGCTGTCCTCCGCGATACGGCGGACATCCTCCATCGAATCCAGTATATTGTCATAAATATGCGTTAAGTGTGGATAAAGTTTCGATATTTTCTCGCCCGTATGGCGCTCCGATGTCAGATGTACAATCTCGGCATGCGGGTGACCGTGAAGAAGTCGGATAAGTTCTTCCCCCGCATAGCCAGACGCTCCGATGATACTGACCTTCATGACGGTTCCTCCATCTCCCTGAAAAGATGTTTATGATTATACATCTTTTTTGTATATTTTTGCAAGCACTTTCTTAAAAAGATGATACCCCCACTTCCTCTATGGTGCATGGAGCGGGGGCATATACTATGATTTTATGTTTGCATTCCTGCGATGGAGGATGCGCGCTCCCTTCGTATCGAGGCGGAGCTGCAGGGGGCGTGCCTCGATCTCGTGCGAACGGAACGCCTCACGCATCGCATGGGCGACATCCTCGGTGCAGTTCCGTTTCTCCGGTACAAAGGCGATGAGACAGGGGCCTGCGCCGCTGAGCGCCGCGCCGCATGCCCCCGCCTTCTTCGCAGCAGCAAAGACATCAAACATCCCAGGGATAAGCGGCGCACGGTAGTTTTGATGCAGTGCATCCGCAAAGGCGTTGTCCAGATGCTTCTCAGATCCACGCGACAGAGCCGCCACAAGCATGGCTGCATGGCTGATGTTAAAGACAGCATCCTTCATTGGCACCTCGGCAGGGAGCACCTCACGTGCCGACTTCGTCGAGAGGTAAAAGTCAGGCACCATGACGACGAATCGGAGGAAAATACGCGGCAGGAAGGAAAAGCATTCCACCGTTCCATCCGTCACGGTATTTACCGTGAAGCCACCATAGATCGCGGGCGCCACATTGTCCGGATGCCCTTCAATGGCCGTCGCAAACTGCAGCAGCGCGTGACGGTCAAACGGACTGCCAATGAGCGCATTCGCTGCTGTCAGTCCTGCGACAATCGCTGTTGCACTGCTGCCAAGCCCACGCGAGAGCGGAATACGGTTGCTCATGCGGATCTGTGCGCCGCGAAATTCCTCCGCACGCCCCGCTTTCTCCAAGAGATAGCAGATGGACTTCCAGACGATATTGCGCTCATCTCCCGGAATGTAAGCAGCGCCCTCACCGCGTGCTGCGATCGAAAGCCCAGGCTCGTGCGTCAGTGTCAGGGTCATTTCGTTATACAGTGTACAAGCAAGACCGAGTGCATCAAATCCGGGACCGAGATTCGCACTCGTCGCAGGGACACGCACGCGTACACTGCGCTCTGTCATAGCGTATCCTCCTGCCCATCCGCCACCCGGATCAGGCTGCGCACCTCGCGTACAACAGGCAGTGCCTGCAGCGCTGCAGCAGCGGCAGAGGCATCCGCATGTGTCACGACATGCGTCACAGCGACGATCTCCGCATCGCCGCTCACCGTCGATCTCGCCTGAATGACTGACCGCAGACTGACCCCCGCACGTCCAAACGTCGTGGCGATCTCACCGAGCACGCCCGGCTCATCAGCGACAACGAGCCGCAGATAATAAGAGGAGTGCGTCTTCTCCACAGGACAGAGCTTTTTCTTCGTGCCGATCCGATACTTCATGCGCCCCGTCGTCCCTGCGACAATGTCGCGCGTGACCTCAATAACGTCCGCGACCACAGCGGATGCCGTTGGAAGCGAGCCTGCACCGCGGCCGTAGAACATCGCTTCGCCGATCACATTACCGCGTACAAAGACCGCATTGAACACGCCGTTGATTGAAGCGAGCGGATGTGTCTTCGGGAGGAACACGGGATGCACACGAACATCGATCCCCTCCTCCGTATTGCGTCCCACTGCAAGAAGTTTGATGACGTAGCCAAGGTTCAAGCCATACTCAATATCGTCTTCCGTAATATGTGAGATTCCCTCAACGGAGACATCCTCGAACTCGACGATGGTATCAAAGGCGAGTGACGCCAGAATCGCCGCCTTGCGCGCGGCATCCAGTCCGTCCACATCCGCCGACGGATTCGCCTCAGCATAGCCTTTTTCCTGCGCACGGCGCAATACGGCATCATAGCTGATATGCTTCTCCGTCATCTTCGTCAGCATGTAATTCGTCGTTCCGTTGATGACACCCATGACCTCGGAGATCTCGTTCGCTGTCAGGCACTCCTTCAGCGGCTTGATGATCGGGATGCCGCCGCCGACACTGCCCTCATAGAGGAAATCAACGTGATGCTCATCCGCTGCACCATAGAGTTCCCGCAGATGTTCGGCAATGACATCCTTGTTGGCGGTGACCACGTGTTTGCCCGCACGCATGGCACGCAGCATATAGTTCTTTGCCGGCATGAGCCCGCCCATCACCTCGACGACGATCGAGATCTCCGGGTCATTCAGGATCTCATCAAAGTTGTCCGTGAGGGCAATCCCCTCTGCCTCCGGGCGGTATTTCTTCGCATCGCGGACGAGAATCTTCTTGATCTCGATGCGTGCACCGCAGCGCCCTGCGATCGTCTCCCCGTTCATAGACAGGGTGCGGATAACGCCGGAGCCGACTGTCCCCGCCCCCAAAAGAGCTATCTTGACTGTATTCACAGAATCCCATCCTCCCTGACCACTGATGTCGATGCACTATTCCAGTCCCAATATATCATACCATACACGCCCAGTATCACAAACCGTGCGTCAGATTTTATTTTCTGTCCCGTGCATCAGCCGTCCGATGTTCTCACGGTGACGGAGAATGACGAGGATCGCCGCCACGGCCGTAAAGAGAACATACTCTGTCGGATAACCGTAAAGTGCCGCAAGGAACGGCGCAAGAAATGCTGCGACAACAGAGCCGAGGGAAACATAGCGTGACACATAGACGATCGTCAGCCAGATGACAAAAATGATAAACGTCACCTGCCCCATCAGCATCGTCAGAACGCCAAGCGAAGTCGCAACGCCTTTGCCGCCGTGAAAGCGGAGAAAGAGCGAAAAGCTGTGCCCGAGAATGGCACACAAACCTCCGATGACGGCAGCGAGGGGCGTACCGACAAGGAGCAGTCCAAGCATAACGCCCGCCTGCCCTTTCAGGCTGTCCGCAACAAATACGGCAATGCCCGCGCCCTTTCCGAGCGTGCGCCATGCATTCGTCGCACCGATATTGTGGCTGCCATAGTCGCGCAGATCCTTATGCCAGATCAGTTTTCCAAGAATCAGCCCACTCGGAATCGATCCAATGAGATAGGCGGCGATGGCTGCGGCGAGATACATCATTGTTCTTCCTCCTTGCGCGCGCGCACCACGAGGCGGATCGGCGTTCCCTCGAAGCCGAAACTCTCGCGCAGACGATTTTCGATAAAGCGCAGATAGGAGAAGTGCATGAGTTCGGGGTCATTGACGAAAATAATGAACGTCGGTGGGACAATGCTCACCTGCGTGACAAACAGAATCTTGAGCTGCTTCCCCTTCTTCGTCGGCGGCGGATTGACCGATACCGCATCGCGGATCAGCTCATTGAGTACACTCGTCTTGATGCGCATCGACTGCTGCTCCGCCACATATTTCACGAGCTCCGTCACACGCTCCACGCGCTGTCCCGTCAGTGCCGATGTATAGAGGACAGGGGCATACTGGAGAAAGCCGAGCTTTTCGCGCAGATCATCCGTAAAGCGCAGCGTCGACTTGTCGTTCTTCTCCGGGAAAATATCCCATTTATTCACGACGATGATGACGCCCTTGCCCGACTCGTGCACATAGCCTGCGATCTTCGTATCCTGTTCCAGAATACCCTCAGCGGCGTTGATGACCATGAGGACGACCCCCGCGCGGTCGATCGCACGCAGGGAGCGCATCACGCTGTACCGTTCCACAGGCAGTGTGATCTTGCCCTTGCGCCGCATCCCTGCCGTATCAATGAGGAGATACTTTGCTCCGTCTTTGGTAAAATGTGTGTCAATCGCATCGCGGGTCGTCCCCGGCACATCACTGACGATGACACGCTCCTCACCGAGCAGACGATTCACAAGCGAGGATTTGCCGACATTGGGACGGCCGACGACGGCAATAGCGATCTCATCCGTCTCCTGTGCCGCTGCCGGCTCTTTCGGAAACGCTACGACGACGGCATCCAACAGATCGCCGAGATTCATCGCATTGGAGGCAGAGATGGGAATCGGGTCACCGAGCCCAAGCGAATAGAAATCGTAAATCAGTGCTTCACGCTCAAAGCTATCGATCTTGTTGACCGCCAGAATCACAGGTTTTTTCGTCCGCCGCAGAAGCCGCGCGACCTCCTCATCCGAAGTTGTCAGTCCTGCCCGCCCGTCGACGAGAAAGAGGATGACATCTGCCTCCTCCATTGCCAGCTCTGCCTGAGAACGCATCGAACGCAAGATATGGTCGCTCTCATCGAACTCGATGCCGCCGGTGTCAATGATCGTAAACTCATGGTTCAGCCACTCCGCATCCAGATAGATGCGGTCACGCGTCACGCCCGGCATATCGTCGACAATGGAGACACGCTTCTTGCCGATCTGATTGAACAGTGTCGACTTCCCGACATTGGGGCGTCCGACCACTGCCACAATGGGTTTGCTCATGATGATTCACTCCTCTCCCTGCATCCTCAGCGATTTCCTGCCACAGGCTTTGTATAGCCCGCATTGCTCTGCCACGTATAACCACCGCTCGCACGCGTACGATGATAATGTACCCAGTCCGAAAGTGCCGCATAGTAGTCCGCCCCCGTCGCCACCGGCTCGATGCGCAGAGTAGGAAATTCCGCCCGCAGGGCATCAAGGGTCATATCATCCAGAAAAACATCCTCGCCCTCGCGCAATGCCGATGCGGGAATGAGTACACCGTCAACCGTCTGGGGCATCTCCCGCAGGGCCGCTGCAATATCTGCACCGATGAGGAGGCCCGACACATTGACCATCGCACCGAAATGACGATTTTCAACGGGCAAGACGAAAATATTCTGCTCCAGAGGATCAAGCTCCCGCGCCTTTTCTGCAAGAACGGGAGCAACCGCCGTTCCGCTCACGACAGCGAGGCGATCTCCACATGCAGCTCCGCGCTCCTTTGCCGCATCCCACTCCCCGATGAAGCTGCGCGTCAGCCCAATCCCATTGTCGAGCTGCGGAAAACCATCGTACATCGTGGCAGGCGGAACCTCGCGTCCTGCCAGAAAATAAAATTCATCGGCTAGGTAGATGAAGGTACGCCCTTCTTCCGCGCGCATTTTTTCCTGCCACGGCTCAACCTGGTCGATCACGCGCGCCGCACCGTCCCGATCAAACTGAACGAGCGGGAACGGATCCGTTCGATGTTTTGTCAGCCCAACGGGCACGATGGCGAGTGAGAGAGCATGAGGACGCCGCGCCGTAATGTCGCGAATCGTCCGCTCCAGCTCCTCTCCATCGTTCAGCCCTGCACAGAGCACCACCTGCGTATGATACTCCACGCCCGCCGCTTCGAGCCGCGCAAGCTGTCCGAGAATATCCCCCGCCCACGAACAGCGCAGCATCTCCGCACGCAGGACGGGATTTGTGCACTGCACCGATACATAGAGAGGAGAGAGATGCAGCCGCGCAATTCGCGCGTAATCCGCCTCCCCCATGTTGGTCAGTGTCACAAAGTTCCCATAGAGAAAGGACAGGCGGTAATCGTCATCCTTCACGGAAAGGCTGTGGCGCATGTGCGGGGCAATCATATCGACAAAGCAGAAATAGCAGTGATTCGCACATGCACGAATCCCGTCGAATACGGCGCTCTCAAACTCCACGCCGAGCTCCTCGTCATAGTCCTTGTCGAACGCAATGCACTCCTGCGTCCCATCGGTATGTTCAACGAGAAGCTCAATCTCCTCGTCTGCCATCGCAAAGCTGACGTCAATAATATCGCGCAACGGCATATCGTTGATCGCAAGGATCTTATCCCCCGCCACAAGCCCCAGCTCATCGGCAAGGCTCCCCTCCGGCACGCGAAGAATCACTCCTGGATATGCCTTTGCCACAGTTCCCTCCTTTCCTTTGCAAATATACAATGTTACACGGAAAAACGAGGCGATTATACCACATTCCTGTCATCTATACAACGAAACCTGAACATACAATCATTGTCATTGCGTCTGACTGTATTACATCTTCGCAAGCTCATCCTTCATCCGTGCGATATGTGCCATGATCTCCGCGGAGAAGGCATCCAGCTCCTCCTTGCTCTTGCGGTCGCCGTGAAACATGATCGGTGCGCCGTACATGATCCGCAGCTGTGGAATCAGTCCGCCATTGGAAAAAATACGATGGGAATTGAGGATGGCAACGGGCACAATCGGAGCCCCAGTCATGGCGGCGATGAGCGCGACGCCTGCTTCCGCCTTTTGGAGTTCTCCGGTCTTGCTGCGTGTCCCCTCGGGGAAGAGTCCAAGAATGCGCCCTTCCTTTAGGACATTAACTGCCGCCTTGATCGCGCCGCGGTCAGATGCGCCACGTTTCACGGAAAAGGCATGGCAGCGGCGAATCGCCGTACCGAATATGGGGTTCTCAAAGAGTTCGATCTTTGCCATGTAGCTGACGGGGCGATCGATGAGACTTGCCATCAGCGGCGGATCGATATTGCTTGCATGGTTTGCGGCGAGAATCACGGCTCCCTCCGCAGGGATGTTCTCGCGGCCATAGACATGCGTGCGAAAGATAACGCAGAAAATCAGCCGAAAGAGATGCTGCAAAAATCCATAAAACATATATGTGCCTGCCTATTCTGCGAGTTCCATAATCCGCGCGGCAACTTCGTCGATGGAGAGTGTGGTCGAATCGAGCAAAACGGCATCATCTGCCTGGCGCAGCGGCGAGATGGCACGCTCACTGTCCTGCTTGTCACGTGCGGCGATCTCCTGTTTCAGCTCGTCAAAATCCACTGCATAGCCCTTTTCCTTCATCTCATCATAACGGCGGCGTGCCCGCTCCTCCACAGATGCCGTGAGGAACACCTTCACATCAGCATGGGGGAGTACGTTCGTCCCAATGTCACGCCCATCCATCACGACGGCACCGTTCGCTGCCATCGCACGCTGGAGCTCGACCATTTTTTCCCGTACCGGGCCGATGGCAGCGACACGCGAGACGATATGTGTGACCTCAGGCGTTCGGATCTCATGCGTCACATCCGTCCCATCAACGGTGACGCGTGTCCCGCTCTCTGTGCAGGAGAGCCGTACATCGATGTCATGGACAGCCTGCAGGATGTCCGCATCGGTCGCTTCCTTCGATTGCTGCAGTGTTTTCCATGCCACACCGCGATACATCGCGCCCGTGTCAATGTAGGTATAGCCGAGCTTTTCTGCCACAATTTTGGCAACAGTACTTTTTCCGGCGCCTGCCGGTCCATCAATTGCTATGACACGCTTCATGCGAAATCCTCCTCATTCACAGTCGCTCGATCTCGGAAAAAAATGTCGGATAGGAAATATTCACGCTTTCTGGGTTTTCAATCAGAACCCCCTCCCCTGCTGCGCCAAGCACAGCGAGCGACATCGCCATGCGATGATCGTCGTAACTCTTGACCTGCGCCCGTCGTATCTTGGCTTTTCCGTGAATCACGAGGCCGTCCTCACGCTCCTCGATGCTGCCGGGAGATAACTTCTGCAGCTCCGTCGCAATGGCATGGAGGCGATCGGTCTCCTTGACGCGGAGTTCACCCGCTCCTGTAATGATTGTATCGCCCTCGGCAAATAGTGCAGCGACGGCGAGTACAGGAATCTCATCGATCAGCCGCGGCATAATCTCTGCGCCGAAAGAAACGCCGTGCAGGGGTGCTGCCTCAACAAGGAGATCAGCAACGCATTCCCCACCGCTCTCACGCTCATTCTGCACGGAGATATGCGCTCCCATATCTCTCAGCACATCCACTATCCCCGTACGTGTGGGGTTGATTCCGACGTTATTCAGTCGCAGACGACTGCCTGCGATGATCGTCCCAGCGACAAGGAAGTACGCCGCCGAACTGATGTCCCCCGGCACCGTGATCTCGCTCGGCGCATGGAAGCTGTCTTCCTCCACGGGAAAGACGGTAACGCTCGTTCCACTGCGCTCAAGATGGACACCGAACCCCGTGAGCATCTGCTCGGTATGGTCGCGTGAGATGTACGGCTCCGTGACAGTGGTCGGTGCATCCGCATAAAGTCCCGCAAGCAGAATGGCGGACTTTACCTGTGCACTCGCAACAGGGCTGTCATAGTGGATGCCGTGCAGCTTCTTCTCTGACGGAACAATGGTTAGCGGGAGGTTATTGTTCTCGTTCCGTCCATAAATTCGTGCGCCCATCGTTGAGAGTGGGCGGCGTACGCGTCCCATCGGGCGGCGCGTCAACGAAGCATCGCCGCTGAACACGGAAAGAAAGGGCTGCGGGGAGAGGAGACCCATCATCAGGCGCAGCGTCGTCCCCGAGTTGCCTGCATCGAGCACGGTCAAGGGCTCGGAGAGGCCGTGCAATCCCCTGCCCGTAACAATGAGTTCCTTTTCGTTCAGAAATTCAACATTGACGCCGAGTGCCCGCATCACGCCGACGGTTGAGAGACAATCTGCCGCATGGAGAAAATTTTTGATGTGCACCGGTGTATTCCCGAGCCCTGCAAACATTACGCTGCGATGCGAGATCGACTTATCCCCCGGAATATCAATCGTCCCCTGCCATCCGTGTGCTGCAACAGCGATTGTCTTGACATCAGCCATTATTTAAACATCCTCCATTAGTACACTGTGAATTCCGGCAGCGTATCCCATCGAAAATGCTGCCTGAAGATTATATCCACCCGTATACGCATCCACATCAACCAATTCTCCGGCAAAATAAAGTCCATGCACCAGCTTTGATGCCATGGTGCGCGGGTCGATCTCACGTGTTGCAACGCCCCCTGCTGTCACGATCGCCTCGGAAAGAGGACGCGTCCCCACGATGGTCAGCGGAAGTGCCTGCAGTGTTCGAACGAGACATTCACGTTGCTTCGAAGATATATGTCCAACGATACTGTCGGGAGAAAGGTGCGCTGCGCTCAGTACGATGTCAATCAGACGCTTTGGCAGGAGATCCATCATCCCATTGTGAAGGTGCTTCTGCTCATATTTCGCAAAATCCCGATCCAGTCGGTCACGTAATTTCTCATGGGGCAGCGCAGGTTTCAGGTTCAAATGAAGCGACAGTTCCTGTACGCCCTCTGCAAGTAGTTCAGACGCACGGCGGCTCAGCTGGAGGATAATCGGTCCCGTGACACCAAAATGAGTGAAAAGCATTTCGCCAAAGAAATTCTGCTCCTTTTTTCCGTTATGGCAGAGTGACGCACGCACATTGTGCAGGGACAGGCCCTGCACATCCTTCACCCATGCCTCCCGTGTTACAAGCGGGACAAGTGCGTGAAAGATTGGTATAACCGTATGACCTGCTGCACGTGCGAGAGCATAACCATCTCCTGTGGATCCCGTCGCAGGATAGGATGCACCACCCGTGGCAAGAATCACGGCGTCTGCCACAAGACATGAGCCATCCGAGAGACAGACGCCGTGCACAGAACCATCTTCAAGGATGAGTTTGCGCACTGCTGTATTTGTACGAACCTCTGCACCGCAGTCACGCAGATGATGCAGCATCGCATCGACCACATCGACGGCGCGATCAGTTTGCGGAAAAACGCGGTTGCCGCGTTCCGTTTTGAGCGGAACCCCCAGTTTCTCAAAGAAGTTGATAACATCGGCATTATCAAAAGCACGAATGCAGCTGTTAAGGAATCGTCCATTCCCTACCACATTTTTGATGATCTCTTGGACATCATCTGCGCTTGTCACGTTGCAGCGACCTTTCCCCGTGATCATCATCTTGCGGCCGACGCGCGGCATCTTTTCGAGCAGCGTTACGTTCCCGCCGTGTTCCGCCGCCGCTGCTGCCGCCATCATCCCCGCTGGTCCTGCGCCTACGACGAGAACCTTCCTCACTATGTATCCCTCCCGCTATTTTTTGCAGTTCATGTATCTCATCCGACGTCAGATGACGAAATGCTCCGCAGGGCAGTCCATCTAGCGTCAGCATGGCAAAGCGGACGCGGCGGAGTCTTTGCACGCGGCAGCCGATGGCGGCAAACATGCGCCGCCCCTGCCGGTTCCGCCCCTCATGAATAATTGTCTCGACGAGCGTGCGTCCTCTCTCCCGACGCAGAATGCGCAGTTGTGCAGGAGCAGTTTTCCCATCATCCAGAAGAACCCCCTGTCGAAGATTCGAGAGCTTGTCCTCGGTGACGGTTCCTGTTACCTCCGCATGGTATACCTTGTCGATCTCAAAGCGCGGATGAAGGAGCCCCTGTGTCATAGCACCATCGTTTGTAATAATCAGAAGTCCCTCGGTATCCGCATCGAGTCGCCCAACAGGATAGAGACGTACAGGAAAATGCGGCAGGAAATCCAGTACTGTCCTGCGCCCCCGATCATCGTGTGCCGTCGAGAGACAGCCGCGTGGTTTATGGAGAAGAATATACAGCTTCTCCTCACTCCCCTGAACAGGTGTACCATCGACGGCGATCTCATGGAACGATGGATCGTACTTGCTGCCAAGCATCGTGACGGGCACGCCGTCCACCGTAACGCGGCCATCGCGTATCAACGTCTCCGCCGCACGGCGAGAAGCTATCCCGGCATGGCTGAGAATTTTCTGCAATCGTTCTTCCATACTGTCTCTACCGCACTCTCACGGCCTGTGCCCCCATCAATGTAATAAGTTCTTCACGAATTTCGCGCGACCCGTCGATCCAATACGAGGATGCCAGCTGACGCCAGCTTCCATCACTCTTTACATAGACGGGATGCGTACCTGCATACTTCGTAAATAATTCTTTCATCCTTGTCCATAGGACACGTCGATCCGCGTCGGGAGGCGGAACAAGATAGAACGATGTGCTGTATTCGTGCATCGGCCAGATCTCATCCGCCAGCACTTTCGGTTCCTCTCCCGACGCGTCGATATGCCCCTGCACCACGAGCACACAATCCGGTTCGAGATCGGACACGTGAGCGTAGAACACGCGTGGAAATACTGTGAGCTCGATGTGTCCGCTATAATCCTCCATCTCAGCAAAAAGCATTGTATCGCCTTTTTTTGTCGTGTAGCGTTTCGTATTGGTCAATATGCCTCCGATACGAACAAGCTGGTGATTTTTACACGTTCCTGCCAAAATATCCGAAATAGGCAGGAGGCAGGAAAGGGTATCACGGTAGTCATCGAGTGGATGTCCGGTGATATAGAATCCTGTAGCCTCTTTCTCCCACATCAGACGTTCGCGCGGCGTACTCGGCGGGACTTCCAGCGCGTTCTGAACCTGATGGATAGTCTCCATTGCATCTTGTCCAAACAACCCCATCTGTCCGCTGATACGATCTCGCTGACTTCTTGCGGCATCCTGCATGGCATAATCCAGAGAAAACAGTAATTGATTCCGTTCAGTGCCAAGGCTGTCAAAGGCACCACATTTAATCAAGCTCTCTATCGCACGCTTATTCAAAATGCGTACATCAACGCGTGCACAAAAATCGACCAACGAACGAAAACTCCCATTTGCTGAGCGTACCTGTTCCATACTTTCGATCGCTGCCTCTCCAACGTTGCGGACTGCCGCGAGTCCGAATCGTATGGCACCGCTTTCAATACTGAATCCCGCTGTACTTGCATTGATGTCCGGCGGCAGAATTTTGATATTCATCTGACGGCATAGCTGAATATAGACGGGAATTTTATCCGTTTTATCCATGATACTCGTCAATACCCCTGCCATGAACTCCACGGGATAGTGTGCCTTGAGATACGCCGTCTGCCATGCCAAGAGACCATACGCGGCACTGTGGGATTTGTTGAACCCATAATCGGCAAAATGTGTCAGGAGATCGAAGATATGATTGGCAAGTGCCGTCTCTATTCCATTTTTTTCGCATCCCTGGAGGAAAATCTCTTTCTGCGCCATCAAAAGCTCATGTTTCTTTTTCCCCATGGCACGCCGCAGGAGATCCGCCTGTCCAAGGGTAAAGCCCGCCAGAATCTGGACGATCTGCATGACCTGCTCTTGGTAGAGGACAACGCCAAATGTCTCCTTGAGAATCGGCTCAAGAAGTGGATGCAGATAAACGACCTTTTTTTTCCCGTGCAGACCGTCGATGAAATCGGTCACCATACCGCTCCCCAGAGGCCCTGGCCGATAGAGGGCAACGGTCGGAATGAGGTCGACAAAACCTTTGGGCTGAAGATCCTTGACCAGATTGGTCATGCCTGTTGATTCCATCTGAAATACAGCACCTGTATCTCCAGCACATAGCATTTGTGATGTTTTCTCGTCGACGAGAGGAATCTGATCTACATCCAGCTCAATACCGTGTGACTGTCGTATATTCTTCACAGCATCGTCGATGATGGTGAGTGTGCGCAGTCCCAGAAAATCCATCTTGAGAAGGCCTAGTGCCTCCACATCATCCTTGTCGTATTCTGTGACCAGCGTACCATCAGAGACCCACACGGGCACTTGACTCGTCAACGGCGACTTAGCAATCACAACGCCGGCAGCATGAATCGAGGTGTTGCGCGGCAATCCCTCGATCTTACGTGCGAGATCAATGACGCGATGCGCCTCTTCATCCTCCTCATACCGCTTGCGAAAGTCGGCAGACTCCTCAAGCGCGCGGTCTAGAGTGATATTCAGCTCGGCGGGGACGAGTTTAGTAATGGTTGACACTTCGCCAAACGGCATCTCCAGCACACGAGCGACATCGCGAATTGCACCTTTTGCCCCCATTGTTCCAAAGGTAGCAATTTGAGCGACATGATCCTCTCCATAGCGTTCTTTGACATACGAAATAACGCGACCGCGATTGATATCGTCGAAGTCGATATCAATATCTGGCATCGACACGCGTTCCGGGTTGAGAAACCGCTCAAAAAGAAGTGCATACTGTAAGGGATCAATATTTGTAATGCCAAGTAAGTAGGCAACGATACTTCCTGCCGCAGAGCCACGTCCCGGCCCGACAGCGACGCCATGCCCGCGCGCATAGTTGATGAAGTCCCACACAATGAGAAAGTAACTGGCGTACCCCATCTTATGAATGACACCGAGTTCGTAGTCCAGACGTTGATGCACCTCGTCCCCCGCCGTAGGGTACCGTGCGGGAAGACGCTCTAGGCAAAGTGCACGGAGATAGGCATCATCTGTTGTATATCCATCGGGGAGCGGATAGTACGGCAACTGCAGTTCCCCGAAGGCAAAGTCCACCTGACAGCGTGCTGCGATTTTTGCCGTATTCTCTATCGCACCTGGATAGTCAGTGAAGAGACCGAACATCTCTTCCTCGGATTTTAGATAATAGTCAGGACCCGAAAAACGCATTCGATCGGGATCGTTGAGTGTGCGCCCCGTCTGGACGCAAAGAAGAATATCATGGAATTCGCTGTCTTCTGCATGGACATAGTGCACATCATTGGTTGCAGTTAGCCCGATATCATATTTTTTTGCAAGATCCCGGAGTGCACGATTGACGGTCATTTCCTCCGGGAGGCCATGATTTTGAACCTCCAAGAAAAAATTATCCTTGCCAAAGATATCCCGATACTCGCGGACAAGCTGATCGGCAAGTTCCATATCTCCACGCAGGATAGCCTGTGGTATCTCGCCCGCCACACAGGCGGACAGGGCGATTAGCCCGTCATGAAAGCGATGGAGCAGCTCCTTGTCAATACGGGGCTTATAATAATATCCCTCGATGTTGGCGAGGGATATTAGCTGAACCAGATTACGGTAACCGCGCTCATTTTCGGCAAGCAGAATCAAATGATAATATCGTGTCCCATTCACCTCTGCACGTTCCTGCCGCTGACGTGGAGCAAGATAGACCTCACATCCGATGATCGGATGAATCCCCTGAGCCTTTGCCTCTTTATAGAAGGCGACTGCACCATACATGACGCCGTGATCGGTCATGGCGACTGCATCCATGCCGAGCTCTTTGGTTCGTCGCACAAGATCTTTGATGCGGCTCGCTCCATCCAGCAGACTATACTCTGTATGTACATGCAGATGCGCAAAGGCCATAGATGCATTCACCTCTTCTCATTTTAGACAGAAAAGTTCTCAAATTTCTCACGAGCACGACAATGTAAAAATCGATGCCATATCTCCCGATAGGCAGATTCCAGTTCCTTCATATATCCATTAGCATCCATCAGCGGTGATCGCTTCATATTGGCACGCAGTCCGGCATGATAGCCAGCAATCAGTTTAGGGGACTCAGCAAGCTGAACAGCGCGTCGAACGTAGTTAATATCATTCTCGACAATCAATTCACGTACACCGGCATTCGTTAAAATAGAAGCACCAAATCGTGAGCCATGCGTGCGTCCGCGCATAGAAATCACGGGGACGCCCATATAGAGCGCCTCACACGTCGTCAATCCGCCATTATATGGTGCGGTATCAAGCGCAATGTCAATATCACGATACTGCTCCAAATAGTCCGGACTGAATGGCCGAAGCTCAACACGATCGAGATCAAAGCTCACCAAAGAAAGACGATGTTTTACATAATGCAGCCCTGCATCAATGCTGGCAATCTTCCCCTTAATAACCAATCTTGCCCCTGGTACAGCATCTAAGATACCACGCCACAAAAGCAGAACTTCATCTGTTACTTTAGCAAAGTTATTAAAACTGCCAAAAGTTACATAACCATTTTTACGCACTGGAGCCTCGTATCCTGTCTCCGGCATCGTGCGTATCGTCTCCGGCATATAGCAGAGATGGGAGTGCGGCAGGCGAATAATCTGCTCGGTAAATCCGCTCTCTGCCATCGTATCTCCCTTTGGGATACAAATCTCATCCGAGAGAAAATAGTCAACAGCACGTAATCCTGTGGTATTTGTATAGCCAATACCAGACATCTGAACTGGAGCAGGTCGATATGCCATGATGGGCAGAGCGTTGTCCTGCGAGTGCCCTGACAGATCGACAAGGATGTCTATCTTATCCTCGGCAATGAGGCGCGCTGCCGTCCGCGGCGGTCGTCCGCGCAGATCACGCCACGTTACACGGCGTGTACGAAATCGCTCAGTCACCGCATCACTTCTGCCCAAAGCGTAGCAGAACACCATGAAATGCTCTCCATCAAAATGACGAAGCAGCGGTGAAAGAAAATAAGATACGGCATGTTCACGAAAATCTGGGGAGATATAGCCAATACGAAGCTTTCTCTGCGTGGAATGCGTCACATCTTCATGGGTATAGGGGGTAATATTCAAAAGTTCTTCATAGTGTTCTGCCTTTTTCCGCCCCTCCTGTGCTCCAAGATATCGATAATTGCGCATAAATAGATACTTACTGTAGAGTTCTGCTGCTTCGTCACGGTCATCAGCAAGACGGCTCGACATGAGTAGTTCATGTGCTGCCCCCTTTGCCTCACCCGCTAAATATAAAGCGTCAGCAAGCCAGCCGCGCGCACGTTTCAGGATCTGATGGTAGATGATATAAGAAAGATCTTCCTCGCCAAGTACCTTTTCTTTATAGGACAGTTCCTCGACCAAATCTGCCAAGAGCGGGATTTCCTCATCCAGCCGAAACTCAAGTGCTGCAAGACCGGCCTTTACCATGCGGGCACGCGGATGCCGCGGCTGAATACGGAGAACCTGTGCAGCAAGTTCTTCTGCCTCGTCAACACGACCACTGTACAGGGCAGCCTCTGCATTGACCGCCATTGCATCGACATCGCCGGCCTTCAGGCGTTCGACCTCCTGCGCACATGCACGCATCCCCTTCAGATCACCATCCGACGAGAACTGTGTTGCGAGACGCAGCCAATTCAGCTTCTCCTCGGCAACATGCTCCTCCTGCGGCACACGATCCTGCATATTCATCTCCCCCCCTTTCATCGCCATATCTCATACTTCCGGCTGCAGTTCTTTCCCGTACTCCTGTAAAAAGATTTTTTGATCGTGCTTATACTCCGGTGCAAGCGGCTTTTCCTGCGGACAGTGGATGCACCAAAAATCTTCCTCCTGATTTGGGACAACACACCTGAACTCGTGACGCCGCATCTCCATGCACATCGATGTATCATAGAAATGCCAGCCCGTGAAGAGATCCTCCCGCCAACGAATGCCATACTGTATCGCCATAAAGAGACCGTCTGCCGCCTCAACGTCGATGTACGATCCATCTGGCTCCATACAACGTGAGTCAATGACGCTCTCTGTTTCACAGTGATGAAGAACACGCCCATAGGTGCGAAGTCCGTCCCACCAAACACCTGACTGCGGCAGGCTTCGGCATCCGATTACACCGACCAGTCCGATCGTCTCATCACGAAAAATAGAGAGCAGATCGGCAATCACATTCTTATTGACCACAAGGACATCCTGGTGCAGATACACCATATAGCGCGCATTGGTTGCACGCGCACCCTCGTTGTACCCTGCACACATGGATTGCGCACCGCGCACGGGGATATACTCGACAGTTATCCCTACGGGAACGGAGAGTGCCTTGAGATAGAGAAGGCATTCTCGGTACATATCTTCATCATTGACACAGGTGATAAAGGCTATTTTATGTTCATCCACGCACACGATCGGCTTACTCTTCATGCGTACATTCTCTCTGCAAACTCAGATACAGCTCCTGCCGAACAGGGTCGATACTTTCTGCAGCACTCTCATGCAGCAGTTGCTGGATATATACATCATGCCCTTGTGAGCATGCAAAAAGGGCACGATAGAATCGCTCGGTGTGCACCACAGTCTCATGAATCAATGCCGCAAGATAGGCAGGGAAAATATGCAGCTGTGCTGCTTCATCCCACAGCGAACACGCAGATTCTGCTCGTACAACATCATACTCAATGCGGTGAAGGAGACGTACGATATGCCTACGTTGTTCAGCTGTATACATCGACTTAATCAGGGAGAGCTCCGGCATCGATCGATCTGCACGGATCAGGTAGAACTCTGCCTCCAGATCATCGTCATGATTCTCAAACCCAGCTGCGACGAGCCGGTCGATCATACCGGGCGGCGCCTTCCTTTGCTGTGCCTGACAGCGCACACTCTTATAAAAGGAAGCATACAGCAGCTTCTCAAACTCTGCACGCGCATAAAGACGCGAAACAATGGAATAATAGTGCCCGTCCATCAAATTTTGCAGGACAGACCAATGACGTATATTGCGAAAACTCGTCAGGAGTGCCCCTGTATCTTTTAGGAACAGGGAAAACCCTGCCGCGATATCCTGCGGATTATCCACATTTTCCAACGCCAGATCGGAAATAATATAGTCAAAATATTTTCGTCCATACGGCAGAGGGGTTGTGACGTAATCCAGTTCCTGCCAATGAACACCTGTGGGAATGTCTGCCGGATCGCATTCAGCGGCAAGTGCATGGAGCTCCGCCTTAGGAAACATTTTTCGCAGTTGCGGCAAATATTCCAAGCTCTCAACGACAAGTACACGCAGCGGAGCGGCATCAGGTACAAGAAAGGAAAGGAGCTCTGATCGAATCTTTTCAGCCAAACAATGTCCTCCCCTGCTTTGCCGTTAGGTATATCGAAATCATTATAACACAGTCTGCAAAGAAGTTGTATCCATATTATTCATCAAACGCAGTACCGTCAAGCAGCGGCAAAACAAAGACAACCGGCGTCTCATATGGATGGATCTTCCGAATCGCACGCATCGTCTCATCAATTCGCCGTTCTTCAACGCGTACCTCGACCTTTAGTTCCTCCGCCTCGGTAATCTCGCCCACTTCTCCCTCATAAGGATCTGCTCCTGCAAGAGTTCGCCATGTCCCCATCACAGGACTATAGGCAAGGCAGGAGTCATAGTTCCCGATATGCCCGGCATCCACCACCTGCAGTGCCTTTTGGAGTGCAGGAAGATGGGTTCGCGGAATAAATATTTCCATCTTTACATACTTCATGGGCGCAAACTCCTATTATTTCCTCGTGTCAAGAAGTCACTCGATGCTCAGTCCAACATCACTACGCAGCTGTATCGCCTCAGCAATATGAGATGCTCCGATGATCGGTTTTCCATCAAGATCGGCAATCGTCCTCGCCACCTTAATGATGCGGTCGTGTGAGCGCGCCGACAGCTGAATGCGGTGAAATGCTGCTTCCAGCAGATGCTCTGCAGCTTTCTCCATCGTACAGTACTTCTTGATCATGCTGTGATTCATCTGTGCATTACAAAAGAGTCCGTGACGTCCTAGGCGCTCCCGCTCTATCGCACGTGCCCGCACTACGCGGGCACGTATCGCTGCCGATGACTCAGCCCGCTGCGTTGCATGCAAATCTGCATAATCCACACGCGATACACGAATATGAAGATCAATACGGTCTAATAACGGTCCCGACAGCTTGCGTGTATAACGTTTGATCTCCCCCGCAGAACATTCACAGGTATGATCTTTGTCGCCAAAAAATCCACAGGGGCATGGATTCATTGCGGCTACCAAAATGATACTAGAGGGAAACGTCAGCGTTGCGTTCGCACGCGACACCGTAATCTGGCGATCCTCAATCGGCTCTCGCAGCACCTCAAGTGTCTTCTTGCTGAACTCCGGCAACTCGTCGAGAAAGAGTACGCCGTGATGGGCGAGTGTCACCTCGCCCGGACGCGGGATACTCCCGCCGCCGATCATCGCCACCGTCGAGGAGGTATGATGCGGACTGCGGAAGGGGCGCGTGGTCACAAGCCCCGTATCCTTGCCGAGCAGCCCCGAGATGCTATAGATCTTCGTGATCTCAATGGCTTCTTCCTTCGTCAGCTCCGGCAGAATCGAAGGCATCCGACGTGCCAGCATCGTCTTGCCCGAGCCGGGTACACCGACCATCAGAACATTATGCCCTCCCGCCGCTGCAATCTCAAGCGCACGTTTCGCCTGATACTGCCCCTGTACATCCGCAAAGTCATCGGTAAAGGCATTGTCTTTTGTGTCTTTTATTGGTTTTGGTACAGAAGGAGTCAGCATCTCCGTGCCCGTCAAATGACGCACAAGCTGCGCCAGATTTTCGACGGCAAAGACCTTCAGTCCGTCAATCAGGAGTGCCTCGTCTGCATTGGACGGTGCAACGTAAAACTCCGTCAGACCATATTCCCGCGCCGTAATCGCCATCGGAAGAATGCCGCTGATCGGACGACAGTTCCCATCGAGAGAAAGCTCCGCAGAGAAGAGCGCATTCTGCACCACCGCCTCCGGAACCATACCGTAGGATGCAAGGAGACCGACGGCAATCGGCAGATCAAGCCCGGAGCTGTCCTTTCGCACATCGGCGGGCGCAAGATTCACCGTCACCCGCTCCTGCCGCAGCTGAATGCCCGAGTTCCGAATCGCAGTCCGTACCCGCTCCTTCGACTCCTTCACTGACGCATCGGGAAGCCCCACCAATTCAAAGCCTGGCAGCCCGGGCGACACATCCACCTCAACGTCGATAATCCGTCCATCTATCCCGAGGGTCGTCGCACCATAAGTCTTTGCAAACAACGGCCTTCCCTCCCACGTTTCAAATATAAGAAAATTATAACACAAGAGAGGGTGTGTTGCCTAATGATTCTTTGCAAAAGAAAAGATTCCAGACGCCGAATTGACGAATGGAATCTGTGTTGATCTTGCATTCTTCACGCCCATTGTTTATGTTGAGAGTCTTTCAACTAAAAGAAAATACACATCCTTAAGCCAAAGATGGTATAGCATATTGGATGTGCATTATTTTGTTCAGGAATTATATTTTTGAGTGGCATTATCGCCGATAGAGCATCGGGCAATCCTTCTATTTCTTATATCCAGTCCACTGCTCATATTTATTGGCACAGTGGTACCCCGCCTGGGTTTTTTGCCCTTGAACGAACTCTTCTTATTGATGCACACGCCCAAAACTCGGTCATTTTCACAGCGAACAGACTTACCGGATTCTCGCTTGCCCATCCAATGTTCACAAGTAGCACAGCATTTGCGATTCAGTAGGACGCTCATTAATATCCCCCTTTTTATCAATGATTCGCTAAATTTTCATGCCTGATGTGGAAATCAACGCTCTGGCAATAAACACGACCCACTCACACTTCTTACCCGCTCTCACCGTCCATATAAATCGTGCTGCCGGGAAGCAAGGGATAATCCCCTGTACTCTTTCGCTAATACAATCGAAAAGAGCATCCTCCTGCTCTGACACATCCCACCATTCCAGCATTTCATCCGGGATGAGAGAACGTTCTTCGTCCACACTAAAAGAGATCAGCACGCCCTCTACTGTATCGTCCCGGACAGGCAAATTTCCTGCCTGCGAGATACATTGAATCTTCCCATCGCGCGATGCCAGCATTTTACTGACATGCGAATAGTCCAAGTCCCCCATATCCTCATAACAGCTTTTTCCCCACCACAGTCCAAACCAGTGCATAAAGTCCTTTGCACAATCCGCATCTGCTAAGCAAAAAATATCGGGATTATTCAAATGTCGATAGAACTCATCTGTTTGCCGCGCCAGTAAGGACTGCACGGATTCGATAAATTCCCCCTCGGAAGCTGTACGGTATATGAGAAGCATATCCTGCTGTTCGAATATCTCCGGCGGTATCGCTGCGATGTGGGAATCCGAGATCAACAAGACGCGCCATAGCCATACTTCATCCTCTTCCAAGTCATACAGCTCATCGTCCTCGGAGTTTTCTCTATCTGTGGTCCCCTTCCATATCACGTACGGCTCATCATCTCCTTCGTATCTTTCACGTTCTTTATAAAATTGTCGCACAGGCATACCATAGAAGCGGGCACACTCCGTAGCGTAGGAATAATTACGCTCTAAAGGAGGAAACAACCGTTCATCCGCACAGGTAATCCGCAGATCCAAAATTTCCTTGTAGGATGACATTTCTTCCCACCATCCATTCGATTGATCGCACGCCTTTTCCACTCATAAGTCTTTGAATTTTGCACATGTATATGACCGTTTTATCATAATCCATTGCACGAGCAAAAAACTTAATCAATCAGTCTCTTAGCAAGAAGTGCGGTCACGCTCTGCTCATGACACTCTATGATCATCCATATAATGTCTGCACTTTCGTGAAAAGAACGACTGAGTTCCTCCGCTTGTCCACATACTTCAAACATTGAAAGCTGCTCATCCCCTCGAAAGGTCAATAAAGCTCCCTGTACTTCTGCATCTTGTGCGGACAATTTTTCCTGCGGAAACAGATTTTTCTTCGATATACAGAGAATATTGCTCTGCTGCGATGCAAGTGCCTTGATCACATCATCGAAGTCAATATCAATCACTTGAACATCGGCAAGCATCTGCCATCCAATGAAGCGAATAAACTCTTTTGCTGCATCCACATCGGCAAAACAAAAGATGGCAGGATGACATACAGCCTCACCCGGCTCCCTCTTCTGTAGAGAAAAGAGCGGTCGCACGCATTCGGCCAGCTGCTCCTCGCTGTTTGTCCGATAGACAAGCACCATATCCTGCTTCTTGAGCATTTCGACAGGGATCTCTGCTACGGATACATCCGCCGTCAAGAGGATTCGCCAGACCCGAACATCATCTTCGGTATGTGTCAAATCGGCTTTTTCTGTCCCTCGACAGAACCGCTTTACAGGAATGCCGCATTCGATCTCACGGGTCTCCTGATGAGGAGCGTATTCGCTCAATGACGGCAGCAAATCATCATACTTGCACGCAATTCTAAGCTCGCGCGCACTCTCGTAGACTCGCATGTTCGCTCTCTCCTCACCAAGTTGATTTCCTGCATACAAATAGAGCCGGCTCTATTCACTGTCCTTTGGGCACTATAATTTTTAGGACATGGGCTGTGCGACAAAAACAAGGACTTCGTTCTTATCATACACCTCAATCTGCCATAGAACATTTACCCCATCTGCAAAACAACCGGCGATGGCTTCCGATTTTTCCATCACATCGAACATGGAAAGTTCTTTTGAGCCTCTGAAAATCAGCTGTACCCCCTGTACTGCTCCATTCCGAGCCGGCAGCTCCTCCCACGGGAGCGTTTCCCCTGAGATCCGTTGCAGATTCCCTTTGGTCGATGCAACAAGCGGTAAAACATCATCCCATGTCGCACCAACTACTTGAGATTGACCGGGTGCCCATAAGCCAGATCCGCAAAGATACGCCTTCGCAGAATTGACATCTGCAAAACAAAAGACAGCAGGTTCGGCATATCCGTTGCCTCTATCCTCCTGCAACGCAACCAACTGCTCTGCACAGGCGGCAAAGTTTTTCTCAGAATCCGTACGGTAAACACAGATGGCATCCTGCTCTTTCAACACTTCAGATGGTATGCTTCTCACCTGCATGTCCGAAAGCAACACGGTATTTCGCCAAGACACCTCATCCATGGAGATTGGAGTTTCATGTTCCTGTTCCACTTCCGGATAAAATAGACGCACGGGCATCCCGCATCGGGATTCATACTCATCGACATGAGAGTAATAGTGAGCAAGCGCAGAAAACACGCTCTCATCCGTGCAGGTGAGTCTTACCCCATGATCCATCGAGGTATTCTCTTTGTCTTTGAACATTTCCTCAAACATTGTTCTCCCTCTTTTCATCTATTTCAGTCAATATCAGATTTTCCTCAATTCGTTTCTTGCTGTGAACACATGTTTTTAGGCTGCATCGACAGTTCATCAAAGATATGGAAAACCCATTTTATGTCCTCCTTGGAAATGCGCATCAAGGGTAAATCTACACAATAACAACACTGCAAGTCAGAATATTTTTTAGTGTTATTTATACCTCTCCTTCGTAACTTTCTGATTATTCCATTCACAACGATATCGCAAACATCCATTTCTGTATCGCCATTTTCATCAATCGCCTTCGCTAATTCTTTCCCAGTGAGATTTTTTGAAACAGCATTTGACGAAACGTATCTCAAAACGCTGAAAGTCGGATTCGACGGATGTTCTTCATTTGTGTTCGTCAAAAAGATATTAACTGCATACAACGAAGTGTCACCGCTGCCGGAATTTGCATCTTTGCTAAACGTCAGCCAAAGATCATCCACAATACCGGCGCACGTATCTTCATGCCTCTTTATAAATCTATATCCGCATTCCTGAGATTTAGAGTTTATTGCCTTGAGCATTTTATCTACATTTTTGTACGTCATAAAAACCACTGAGGCGGCATCCTTATAGTTCTTTGTATAACCCGTATCATTATCTAGCATAAAGTATCCTTCCTTTTCTATTGGTTGATTTGAAATGCCGTTTGTCATAGACAAAAAGGTGTCGAATTCCTTTCTTGTCAATAACTTTACCAAATCACTTATCATCAGTCTCTGCCCAGATGTATATTTACTTCCATTGCCTCCATTCAAAAGATCCTTCATCGATTGCAGTATGTCTTCCCAACTTGCAAAAACGAAACAGACATCCTTGCCTATATCATCCTTATATGCACGATAGACCGATACGCATGATTCGTGCCCCGCAATGAACAGCAGGATTTTCTCCTTATCTTTGGCTAAATCGCATAAAATTTCTGCTTCGCGAATGAGCTGGTCGTCTGAGGACAGTCCGCTGTTGAGCTTTACCTCAATACCAATACAGCAATTGTCAAAGTTCAACAAAACATCCAATTCCCCAAGATCATGTTTCGGCCAGAATTTGATATGCTCCTCATCTCTTATATTTGTGCAGTTCACATTTTTCAGGAGCTGAATTGCAGTCTGTGATTCTTCTTGATGCTTTTCCGATTTCTGTAATGCCCCGCATAGGATTGGTTGCAGTCCATCACAAAAATCCATGTACCTTAATGTACCGAAAAAATCTCCGGTCAGCTTATCCTCCAAGTTGTCAGATAAGTTCGAACCGGATCTACTGATTTTTCCATAAAATTCCTCGACCATGATTTCCTCCATTTCACCTACTCAAGATGCAGACGTCACAAAACCTGCGAAAATGTACCTAGGAGAACTATCTGTTCACCGAAAGAACCGAGGGACCAATCATTGCCACATGTTTCCGATGTGCAAAATTTGAAGCTGTCATATCCCCTCCTCGCTCACCTAAAGCCATTTTCAATAAGCAATGCAAGGAACACCTGCAATTGTCCCCTTGTTTTCTGATTCATCATCTTTTGGATATAAAAGGAGCAGATTATTTACTCCAATCGTGCGCATTTCTCTCAACTGAGTGACCTTCCTTGCTGTCGTGATGAGGATTGCCTGCCCTACATTTTTGTGGGGCTTATATATCTCCTTAAAATTTTCCCAACTTCCGCTTACGTTATCGTATGCATCGATTTTTTCAAAGTGCTGCCTAAGTCTCGATGCCGACACACGCAAAGGTGACAGTGGCGAAAAGGTCTCATCCCGCCATAAAAATACGCTGTAATACGACAGCCAAAAGTAATCGTCCCTTTTTATGAATCGAACGATAGCATCCAGAATTGGTGCTATCGTCTTTGCATCAGTTTCGCAGTCAATGATAATGACGACACGATCATGCCCTGTCGTCATCTCGCGCAGTTCCACCGCACCTTCAATTCTGTACGACACAACATAATCGAGTCTATTTGGCAATCGCTTCGTAAGAGCTCTCGCTAACTCTCTGTCAAACTTGCGCATTGTACCTCAACTCCGATCCGTGTATACCTATCATCGAAAACATCAGGATCCCTTTAGCTCCTTTGGCAAATGGAGATTGAAAAGCAATGATGCCAACATCTCCCTCGATGCGTGGCACATTCTTCCCACAAAAGTGATCGTTAGTGTATGCAACTTACCGATAATAACTTGCCATACAATCAACAACCTCACGAATCTCATCCCGCAGACTTTCCGGCTCTAAAATCTCTGCATACTGCCCGTACTGCAGTGCCCAATATTTCATTGCCATTTCGTTGCAGGCAACGGAAACGATGAGTTTATCCGCCTCCTCTTGAACAATGCGGAATTTCTTACCGAACCAGTCGATCAGTGCTCCTATCATGTGCTCAGAGACGCGCATCTTCACTTGCACGCTCGGACCGCTGAACATATAGATGTGTTCTGCCATGTGCTTTGGTAGACTGTAGCCTTGGATAAAATCTTCCATTTGATCCATCGACTTGACCTTCTCATCGAGCATCTCCAGCTTCGTCATATAATCTAGGCGATAGTGAGAAAGTCGATTGCTTGTGTCGTAACTGCAGAGCAAATAATATCTGCCCTGATTTGCCACCATCTGATACGGGTTCACGATGTACGGTTTTTTCCGTCGGGGATGTAGCTGGAAGTCTTTGCCATAGCTGTTATAAGTGAAGCGAACCTTCCGCCCCTGTTCGATGGCATCGTTCAGCACATCCAAATTCTGCAAAACATCCGTGTTGTCCGAGTGTATGAGTTTCGGCAGATGACAGACGTGCTTCACTTTGGCATGGAAGTATTTGTTGCCAAATGCCGTCAGCTTCTTGATCAGTCGTTCAGCCTCTTCGCCGGAAAGAGTGCGGGAAAAGAGGACGCTGTCAATCAGCATCCTTAGTTCCGCATTCTCAAACTGGCGCGACATAAGGCAGATGCCACCCTCCATGGAAATCTCATACCCCATTTCTCCCAAGAGCATAAGATTATTCTTAACCGTCTGCCGCGTACATGGAACGCCATAGTTTTTTTCCAGCAAATCCACGATTTCCTGTTGCGTCAAGCGGTGGTCTCTGTCCGTATATTGCTCCAAGACTTCCAAAATCAGCATATTTAGAGCCTTCTTGTCCTGCCGCCCATAAAGATACATATTCTCACCTCCTGAAAAGGCAGCTCCTTTCAATCCGGTATGCGTCGATTCCTGTTATTTTTGTCGGGCAAGTTTTTCTGCTAGTCGAGGAGAAGTCCATCCAGTTCGGCAAGTTTGGCATGGATGTCAAAACCGCATTCGCCCTCCTTGTAAAGCAAAGTAGAATACTCCGGCCATTCGCCCCCCATCTGCTTGCCTCGAATATACAATGCGCGTGCCTTCTGCACATCAAACGCTTTGGGGGGAAGATGACCTTCCTGAACCACCATTCCGTCCATAATCACAGGATACCCGCTGATGTCAAGCATGGGGCTGGCACTCTTATCCGGTTCATCATCGTACATATACAGCTCAAATGCCCCTTCATAGGTGCTCTTGTCAACCTCGGAGTGCGCCTCGTTTCGCACAAAATACCGGGTAATCGTGCGGATGCCATAGCCTGCGATGGAGTCGAGCCTTATCCGATCCTCTCCAAATCGGATAAAGGGATGTTCTTTTCTGTTCATCGTGATTTCTCCCTTCATAAAGTAGAAAACCAAGGACGGTATATCTCAGTCCCACAAGTCGCGAAATATTTGGCAAAGAAATCAGTGCTGTGCTACAATTGTTTGATAATTGCATTATAGCATATTCGATGTTAAAAATTTTTACCTTTTGGAGATTTTCAAAAACATTTCCGATGTTCCCAATTCCTACACGCTCACGTCCGCTCCATCCTGAAACAATACCGTCCCCCCGTATCCATGTCCACGGTCACGCACTCCAGCATGCTTGCCCACAGTCGTCTGTAGGAATCTGCCGCATAAGTTGTCTGTCCCATATCATCCCCCAACACCAATCTCAATCCCTCCCTTGAAAACAACGACTACCGTGCCGTCCTCCTTGACCACAATGTGATCGAGCAGTCCGCCCCATAGCTCCTCGTCAAACTCAACTAGCTCCCCGTTGATACCACATACCACTTGAATCATGGTCTCCAAGGTCTTTCTCTTGCTCTCCCTCTCGGCGATTTGCCCATCCAACGTCTCCAAATGCCCCTGCTTTTCCAGATAGCGTGCGCGAATCTCATTTTCTTGTTTCAGATACGCCGTCTGATCCTGTGCCACCCGCGCATTCTCCTGAATCAGTATTTCGATCCGTTCTGCCAAAACACAAAGTTCCTGCTCTACTCTGTTACGTTCCTCCGTCAGCTCTACCGTTTGGCAAACGTCGTCAATCAGGGATCGGAGTTCTGCAATTACGTTCTCTTTGACTTCCACCAAGGAGTTCATAGCCTTGACGAAAATCTGTTTGATCTCCTCCTCTGTCAGATGCCTTGTACTGCATGGCTTGCCCTTGTGGGCGTATTTCTTGTTGCAGCGATAGATGACTCTGCGGTATTTGTCGGTCGAGTGCCATACCTTCGCTCCGTACCAACCGCCGCAGCAGCCGCATTTGATTTCGTTCGCGAAGATGCTCACGCCGCTGTGCTTGCCGTTCTGCTCTCTGCGTTTTATCTCCGATTGCACAAAGTCGAACAAGTCCGGCGGAATAATCGCCTCGTGATGTTCCTCCGCATAGTACTGCGGAATCTCACCCGTATTCTTCCGTCGCGTCTTATCGAGGAAGTCCGCCGTATACTCTTTCTGGATCAGCGCATCGCCACGATACTTCTCATTCGTGAGGATGGAACGCACTGTAGAGATGTACCACTTATCCTTTCCCGACGGAGATTTGATTCCCCGCTTCTCCAGTTCCTTGGTAATAGCGTAGAAGGATCGCCCGCCAAGGAAGAGTTTGTAGATGAGTTTCACCACTTGCGCCTGTTCCTCGTTGATTTTGAAATCCTTGTCATAGCCGAGGAAGGCACTGTAGCCCACACTGCTCTTGCCCTCGGCGAACTGCTTGCGCTTGCCCCATGTGGTGTTTTCCGGATGCTGCGGCTTTCCTCCTGAGCCAGGCTGGACATAATCGTGATAAGGAGTTCCGTCTTACCACTAATTTTGATACAATCTAACGATGCACCCCCTATACTCGATTAACGATGCACCCCCTTGCACCCCCCTGCCTATCGTTAAGCGAGTATGCGCTGAGAAGCCTTGATTTATGCGGCTTTTTGGCATAGCGATAGGGGGTGCATTTGCACCCCCACGTCAAGATTTTGCACACCCCTGTGAACAAAATTGGACACGAAAACCTAGAAATCAATCTGTACACGGACGCCTCCTTATGCTCTATCGAAATATTTTTCTTGAAAAAATGTATTGATTCATGTTATCATCACTCTAATTTAGACTTGAAAGAGGATGTTATATGAAAAAGCACGACCTTGCACGAAAGATTACCTGCTGGATGACGCTTGGCATTTTTTCACTGCAGCCGGCTCTTACTTTTGCCGCCGACATCGTCGCCGACGCCTCCGCTCCCGAAGCGCAGCGTCCCTATGTGACGGAGACGGCAAACGGGATTCCTCTCGTACAGATCGCACGCCCCGACGGCAATGATGTCTCCGTGAACCACTACGAGGCATTCAGCGTCCCGGAGCGTGGTGCCATCCTCAACAACGCCTTTCTCTTTTCGAATACACAGCTTGCCGGATATATCGAGGGAAATCCGAACCTCAGCGGAGGACCCGCCCGCATCATCGTGAACGAGGTCATGAGCGACCGTCCCTCGGAGCTGCGTGGATACCTTGAGGTCGCAGGAACAAAAGCCGACGTCATCATTGCAAATCCAAATGGGATTTACGCCGATGGTGCCGGCTTTTTGAATACCTCTCGTGCCATTCTTGCCGCAGGACGCACGGAGCGCGATGCTGCAGGCGGCTATATGGGGCTTCGTATCGAGGACGGCAGGGCATACATCACGGGCAAGGGGCTTGATGCTCGCGGTGCGGACAGTGCCGAGATCTATGCCCGTGCCGTTGAAGTGAACGCAAGACTCTGGGCGAATCATGCAAAGATCGTCGCAGGACAAAACAGCATCGCAAAGGACGGCAGCATCTCCCCCATCACCTCAGAAACAACATCCACTGCCCCGCAGTACGCCATTGATCTCGCGGACATTGGCGGGATGTATGCGAACCGTATCACGATGGTCGGCACGGAAAAGGGGCTTGGTGTCAATCTCACGGGGCAGCTTTCCGCCACGCAGGCCGTCTCTCTGGATGTGAACGGCAACCTCAAGACCACAGGCACACTCTACAGTGACAGGGATCTCTCCGTACATGCCGACAGGATTGAAAACACGAATCTTATCTACGGAGGACAGAATACCTCCATCCGTGCAAAAGAACTGACCAACAAAAGCGGCGGCAGAATCTACGGCGATACCGTTACCATCAACGCAGAGCGCGTCACGAACGAGACCGATGCTGCCCTTGAGGCACGACTTGCCACAGAGGTTCATACCCTTTCGCAGCGTGCCATAGAGGTCGAAGCCGCACATCAAAACATTCCTGCGCAAAACGGAGCATCCCTCTCATCGATTCTCTCCTCCTACCGCGCTCGGATCGGACAGGCGGCGTCTGCCTACGACGCGCAGCAACGTGTCGTCGACGGCATCAAGGATGAACTCTCCGCCCATCCTGCCGGTGTCATTGCCGCACACAGTCAGCTCGATGTCAGTGCCAACACGATCCAAAATACCGGAAACGCCCTGCTCTACTCCGGTGGAGACATTGCTCTTACCGCAGAAGAGACGCTCAAAAACAGCGGCGCACGCATCGAGGCACAAGGCAGCATCGCCATCACGGCACCCCATATAGAGAATGAGAACGCAGCCTTTGCGGCAAAACGAACCATCACAAGCGCAGTAGTGAATCCCACCAAAATCCGTATTGACGAGCCGGGACACCGTGAACAGGGGCAGGCTTTTCCTGCGGGAGAGTTCACCAAAATAAACAGCGGCTATGGAGCATACCACAGTCAAGTCTCTCCAAAGCCCATCTACGAGCATGCCGCCTATGAAGAGATCAAACAGCCCACTCCTGCCGAAATTGCCGCAGGAGAAGCACCCGTTCCCGCAGAACTCGTCGGCACACTCTCTCCGAACTATGACTATGACGATCCCATCTTCAAGGAACTTGGGGTGACGTCCATGTCCTCTCCCCGTCCTGCCCTCGGAGATCCTGCGCGCGCTGCATGGGATGCACAGTACCGCATCATCCTTGATACACTGAACACAAAGATTGATGCCTATAATGCGGAAGCAGAAGCATATAATCGCCGTGTGGCACAGGCGGCAGGACAAAAGATCTACCTCCTGACATTCATCGAGACGGCAAATGTGCATTCCGCCGAGGCGGTTACCTCCTCCCTGCCCGCCGCAATCCGTGCCGGAAACAATGTTGCACTTCACGGCGACACAGCGAACACGGACAGCACCATCAGTGCCGGAGAGACGCTCCGCACAGACGATGTGCTCACCGAAAACGCCCATCAGCAGCAGGAGCAGACCGTCACCCTCGGGACAACACAAGGGAGCTATACAGCACGAAGAAACTGGCTCCATAAAGGAAAGGTACGGAAATATCACGGAACATCCTTTATGACACCGGAGACCATTCGCAGCAACCCCACGTCCATCGGTGTCAGCCGCGTGGAGGAAAACGCCGCCACTGAGACCATTGAGAGCGAACAGCGACAGCACATCGCAAACACCCTCTCCCCCTTCGGACTTGCTTCCGCTGCGCAAACGGCAGACACTTCCGCAGGAGAATCACCATCTCCCGAACACATTTCCCTCAGCGCCCTCCACCGCGTCCATCCCGAGAGCACGGCAAAGTATCTTGTCGAAACGGATCCAGCCTTTACCGACCGGAAGAAATTCCTCTCCTCCGACTACATGTACAACAGGCTCAAATGGGATCCCGACAAAATCCCCAAACGTATCGGCGACGGCTTCTACGAACAGCAGCTTCTCGCTGACCAAATCCTAAAACAAACAGGAAAACGTCATCTTGACGGCTATACCGACGATGAAACCGCATTCAAGGCACTGATGGATGCGGGTATTACGTATGCAAAGGAGATGAATCTCTCTCCCGGCATCAAGCTCTCCAAGGAACAGGTCGCATTGCTCACCTCGGATATGATCTGGCTCGAAGAGCGTGAGGTCTATGTGAACGGCAAGAAAGAACGTGCCGTCTATCCCGTCCTCTACACAAAGAACACACAGGGACTTCGTCTCACGAAAGGCGGCAGTCTCATCTCAGCTCGAAACATCATCGTCGAGACGAAAGATGCACTAAAGAATGCAGGGACGCTCTATGGAGAGAACATCCTCGTAAACGCAGGCGAGATCGAAAACACGGGACTCATCCGTGCAAAAAACATCGGGCTGACATCCGCACGAGACATTAACCTACGTGGTTCTGTTATCGGCGACAAGAAGGTTATCCTTGATGCAAAGAACAACATCACGGCAGAGAGCACAACCGAGCGTCTTACCCATCAGGATGTGCTGAATACGACCGCCGGGATCGCCGTCAAGGGCGATGAAGGGGTTCTTGTTGTGAGCGCAGGAAAGAACATTGCTCTTGCAGGAGCGACGCTTGCGGCACTCGGTAAAAATGGAAGTGTCCTTCTCTCGGCAGGAGAAAATATCTCCCTTGACACTAAGAAACTCCAAAGCGAGAAGGATATGACGCTAGGTGTGGAGAATTATCTTCGTACAAAGCGCGGTACGGAATTTGGCACAGAGATTCACGCCAGTGGAACTGTCTCCCTCACCGCAGGAAATGACCTTACGGCACGCGCAGGAGTCATCGAAAGCAAAAGCGGCACAGCTTCCCTTTCCGCCGGAAACGACATCTCCCTCACAGAAGGACGGGAGATATCCGAGGATCACTACGGCATTCGGTACAAAGAAAGCGGGCTTCTCTCCACCAAGACCACAACCATCCGTACAGATACTGAATCCGATACTGCGATCACAAGCAAAGTCACGGGGAAGAATGTCAGCATCACAGCAAAACGCGACGCCTCCTTTACGGCGGCAGACATTGTTGCAGATCACGATGTAACGATCACGGCGGGACGGAATGTCTCTGCCGCCTCAGCGGATAACTATGCCCATACGGAGAATTTCAAATCGGTCAAGAAGTCCGGGATATTCGGCTCTGGCGGCGGTCTCGGCTTTACCATCGGCACACAGCGCACGAAGACCACACAGGGCAGTGACGGCCTCACCCGGCAGGGAACGAATATCGCGGCACTTGGTGGAAATGTCTCCATCTCTGCGGGAGAGAACGCGCATATCTCATCAAGCAATATCCTTGCAGATAAAGACGCAAACATCTCAGCAAAAGAAACCGTCATCGACGGCAAGAGCAATATCTACCGCGAGAGCATCACACAGGAAAGCAAGACGACAGGGCTTACCGTCAGCTTCAGCCACGGACTCCTTGATCTCGGACAGGAATTCTACGCCCCTCTGCATCGCATGGGAGAGGTACAGGATGACCGCCTCAAAGCTGCCTATGCATGGAGAACCGGACGCCTCATCCACGACTACTTTGGGAAGAACGCCCTTGCTCTGCATCAGGCTTATACCCCGTCCCTTAATCTGAGCCTCGGCACGAGCAGCTCCTACAACCGCAGCGAGAACATCACAAGAGAATATGCAGGAAGCAGCATCCGTGCAGGAGAGGCAGCAAACCTTACTGCAGCAGAGCGTGATCTCACCGTCAAGGGTTCCACCGTAGAGGCAAGAGACGTCTCCCTCACCGCCAAGGGGAACGTGCGCCTTGAAGCAGGAGAGAATACAAGCGTTACCACCACCGTAGATAAATACAGCTCGGCAAGCATCGGTGCATCCTTTGGCATAAACGGACTCAGCGACATCAGCATCAATGTAAACAGAGCCAAAGGCAACAGCAAGGAGACCTACACCTCCTACTCCCCTGCCCTCATCCGTGCTGAGGAGAATGCGGTCATCTCCTCCGGCAAGGATACGGATATCCTCGGGAGCAAGGTGCAGGGAGACAAGGTCACTGCAAGAGTCGGCGGGAACCTCAATATTGAGACCCTCCAGGAGAAAGAGACCTATGAGGAGCAGAATACCTCTGCGGGCTTTGGGATTTCTTGGAGCGGAAAGACAAAGACGAAAAATGCGTCAGATACAG
>ERZ773066.126-NODE-126-length-42394-cov-3.756537_pt1 | contig 42394 bp, 40 predicted proteins | sample MGYA00580573_ERZ773066 | MGnify/ENA primary metagenome ERZ773066 (study PRJEB29015, sample SAMEA2738128) | human oral metagenome | biome: human oral; feature: human-associated habitat; material: saliva | place: China | collected 2203 ... | reverse complement strand
TGGGCCGCAAAGGTGAAGGCGGGGACTGCCACGCGCGAAGAAATATCGAAGCTCGTGGAATATACCAAGCAAGCTGGCGGCATCGACTATGCGCGAGACACTATGGAACGTATGCGCACAGAGGCCTTAGGCATCTTGGACAATTTTCAAAATGTGGAGGTTCGCGAAGCCCTTCTGCGCTATCTCGACTTTACGATAGGTCGCGATTTATAAGTTATTTCTTGACTTTTTATAGGACTTGTAAGGCGGCAAAAAGCTTTGTCACAACCTTGCTCCATTCTCCTCTACAATACTCTTATTCTCCCCAAAAATACAATAAGGATGTCAGCTGACATCCTTATTGTGTGAACTGACATCCTTATTGCGTCAGCTGACACAATAAGGATATTTTCCCCCATCTTTAAGGTGTTGAAATATAGCCTTTTGCAATGTGTGTTTTTCCTTATTTTGCTACGTGGTAGCAGGCTTTGATTCTCGCAAAAATAAAGTATCCGCAACATCCAAAAGGAGATGCTGCGGATACTTTTTAGGTTATAATTTTGACAGAAGTTTAGAATTTCTCGAATTCTTCACCTGTGACAGCCGACAATAGGCGTGATGCCAAAGAGCTTGTTCCGATGCGGAAAAGGCCGGCCTTTATCCATTCTTCGCCTAAGAGCTCTCGAACAATGGTATAGTAGAGAACTGCATCTTTAGGGGTAGAAACGCCGCCAGAAGCCTTAAAACCGACCATACGGCCTGTTTCATTGTAGTATTCCTTAATAGCCTGACACATGACGTAAGCTGCCTCGGGAGTTGCCGATACGGGAGTCTTGCCTGTGCTGGTCTTGATGAGGTCTGCACCAGCGTACATGGACAGGATGCTTGCGCGCTTGATGTTGGCAGCTGTTTTGAGCTCGCCGGTCTCAAGGATAACCTTCAGAGGCACTTCGCCGCAAACGGCTTTAATTTCTTCAATCTCGTCGGCGCAAGTCTCGTAGTCGCCTTGGAGGAAGGGGCCTACAGAGAGCACCATGTCGCACTCTTCTGCACCGTCTTTGATAGAGAGAGCAGTCTCGGTGGTCTTGATTTCTATAAACGTTTGTGAGGATGGGAAACCGCCTACAACGCAGGCTGCTTTGGTGCCTTCCACTTCAAGACTCTTGGACACGATGTCCACAAAGCGAGGATAGGTGACGAGTGCAGAGAAGGGTGGGAGGTCGGGGTGATTTTCGGCCACTTTATTATACTTCTCTACCATGGCCAGTACGCTCTCGTCGGAGTCGTTGCAGGTGAGCGTGGTTAGCTCAATGGTGCTCAACAAATAGCGGAGCACTTCTGGGATGTTGTACTGAGCTGATTTCTCCTCGAGGAGCTTCTCTACGGCAGCTTTTACCGCATCGTCGTTGAGCTGTAGGTCGTATTTCTGAAATGCTTGTTCGTACTTGCTCATGTTTGCAGTTTGGCTTGCATCTTTCTGGATATGCAAATCTTTTTCGGGCATATTTTTTTGATTTTAATGATTAGATGTTAGTTTGGGATTATTCTTGTGTCGCGTAGCATCGCGGCGTGTTTTCTTTTCCATATTGCGCTCAAAAGCCTCTGTGAGGTTCACCCCCGTCTGATTGGCTAAGCAGAGCAATACCCATAGGACATCGGCCATCTCATCGGCAGGGTCTTGCGATTCGCCTTCTTTGAAACTTTGATCGCCATACTTGCGGCTGATGACGCGGGCCAGTTCGCCCACTTCTTCCGTAAGGCATGCCATGTTCGTAAGTTCGGAGAAATAGCGCACGCCATACTCTTTGATCCATTTGTCCACAGTTGCCTGTGCTTCTTCTAATGTCATATCTTGTTTGCTTGGAGATGTGTAGAAAAGGGATTGATTAACAGATTGTTGAGAGTGATTTTCTCTTGTTTTAGATTCTTTCCTTCTGTTTTATTCTTTGTTCTTTGAATCCATACAAATAGTTACCGGCCCATCATTTAGGAGCTCCACTTTCATATCTGCCCCAAAAACTCCTGTTTCTACTTGATTTCCAATGGCTTCTGAAAGGCGTTGACAGAAATATTTGTAGAGAGGCACGGCGATATCATGGCCAGCAGCGCGCAGATAGGAGGGACGGTTGCCTTTCTTGTAGCTTGCCATCAGTGTGAACTGGCTCACAACGAGCGCATTACCTCCAATGCTGACGATGTCGCGGTTCATGACGCCTTCCTCATCGTCGAAGACGCGCAACCCTGCTGCTTTTTTCGCCAACCAGTCGGCGTCTGCTTCGGTGTCTGAAGGCTCAATGCCGAGGAGTATAAGAAATCCTTGTTGGATGCTGCCGTGCACGCAACCATCTATGGTTACGGAGGCGTGAGAAACTCTTTGAATGACTGTTCGCATAATATTGTTAGCAAATGTACAAACTTATTCGTGATTTTCCTTATTGGAGTGGAGGTTTTCAAATAGTTTCTGCCCTTTTGTATGCCCTACAACCACTTGCAGTTGCTGCAAACTGGCTTCTTTAATACGTTTCACGGAACCGAAAGTCTTGATGAGGAGCTCTTTGGTCTTTGCGCCCACGCCTGGAATGGTATCAAGTTCTGATTTGGTCTGACGTTTTGAGCGTTTTTGCCTGTGGAAGGTGATAGCGAAGCGGTGTACTTCGTCCTGCATGCGTGTGAGCAGGCGGAAAAGTTCGCTGTTGGCCTTCATTCCTACGCTCTTGGGAGGAAATCCAAAAAGGAGCTCGCGCGTTCGGTGGTGATTGTCTTTGGCCAAACCTGCTATGGGGATGTTGAGGCCTAAGGCGTCTTCCACCACTTCGCGTATAACTTCCATCTGCCCTTTTCCGCCGTCGGCTATAATCAGTTCGGGCAGTTTCTTTCCCTCTTCTTTGAGTCGGCTGTAGCGGCGGAAAACAACTTCTTTCATAGAGGCGTAATCGTCAGGTCCTACCACGGTTTTGATGTTATATTTGCGGTATTCTTTCTTACAAGGTTTTAGTTTTTCAAAGACCACGCAAGCTGCCACGGCATCTTCACCCTGGATGTTAGAATTATCGAAGAGTTCGATGTGATAGGGGAGTTTTTCCAGCCCTAAATCGCGCTGGATTTCTTTCATGAGGCGCACAGATTTTTGTTCTGGATTGAGCTTCTCTGCTTGCTTCAGACGGTCGAAGCGGTACTGCTTTACGTTCAGTTTCGATAAGTCGAGCAATTTCTTTTTGTCGCCGCGTTGTGGGATAGTCTGTAGGGCGTAGTCGTCGGGTAAGTCCACATGAAACGGCACAATAATCTCTTTACTGTCGCTCTCATAGCTGTCGCGCATCTCAACAATGCCCATTGCCAGCAGTTCCTCGTCCGTTTCGTCGAGTTTCTTCTTGTATTCAAAAGTGAAAGCCTGCACGATAGCACCATTCACCACGTGTAGGTAGTTGATATAAGCCAGTTTTTCCTCGCTTTCAATATTGAAAACGTCTATATTATAGAGAATGTCGCTGATCACTTGGCTCTTTGCGCGGTAGTTCTCTATCATTATGTATTGCCGCTTGACGAGTTCTGCCTCCTCAAAACGTAGTTCTGCGGCCAAGGCCATCATTTGTTCTTTCATCTTTCGCGCCACTTCGGCCGTATTACCTTTCAGAATCTCACGACAAGCCTCGATGTTGTTGATATAGTCCTGTCGGCTCTGACGTCCTACGCATGGGGCTAAACATTTATGTAGGTGGTATTCCAAACAAACTTCGTACTTGCCAGCCTCTATTCCCTCGCGTGTCATCGCTGTGTGGCACGGCCGGGGCTTATAGAGGCCTTTGCAGAGGTCCCACAGAGCGTACATCGTGGGCGTATGGCTGTAAGGACCGAAGAATTGTGCGCCTTTGCCCGTCCTTTTCCTCACTCTGACGAGCCGAGGTAGGTATTCGTTGGTAATGGCCAGCGAAGGGTAGGTCTTGTCGTCTTTGAGCAGAACATTATAGTGTGGCTTATATTTCTTGATGAGCTTGTTCTCCAGAAGTAATGCGTCTTCCTCCGTGTCTACGACGATGTAGCGAATATCCCGAATCTTCGGCACTAAAAACTGTGTCTTGTAGGTTTGCTTTGGATTGTTGAAGTACGAACTTACGCGACGCTTCAAATTCTTAGCTTTACCTACATATATGATAACTCCTTTCTCGTTGAGATACTGATAGCATCCGGGCGAGTCTGGGAGGCTCAGAACGATACCTTTGAGGTATTCGTCGATTTTAGCACGTTCTTCTTTTTTCATATAAGAGAATTTCTAACCGGTATGGACTGAATCGGACCTGCGGTACAGCGAGCGTACGGCAGGTCCGTTGTGATTGTTGAGTAGAGAGGTTTTTTCGTCAGTATTTACCGACGAACGGTGACTAGGGTAGTGATGTCCTTGTCTGCCCCTAATGTCTCGCGTCCGTGTAGGCCTTCCATGGCCAATTCAATAAGGAAGTTGATGTATATCTTCTTTGGCTTGAAATGTGCACAAAGATCGTAAACAGCTTGCATACTTCCGCCCGTTGCCAGAAGGTCATCGTGGATTAGCACAATATCTCCTTCTTCGATGGCGTCCGTGTGAATCTCAATCGTGTCGTAACCGTATTCCTTTTTGTAGGAGGCCTTGCACGTTAGCGCAGGGAGCTTGCCCGGTTTGCGGGCCATAACGAAGCCGGCCCCTAATTCGCTGGCCAGAATTCCGCCCATGACGAAACCGCGCGACTCAACGCCGACGACCTTGGTTATACCTTTATCTTTGTAGATACGTACTAATTCTTCTTTTATCTCCTTTACGCAATCGGGATTCTTAAATAGCGTGGAGACATCTTGAAACTGTATTCCAGCCTTTGGGTAGTCGGGAATGTTTCGCAGGTTGTCAAGTAACAACTTCTCGTTCATACTTTCCTTTATTTCTTGAGGTTTCTAAAGATTTGTTTCACGTGGAACTGGATAGAAATACACCTTTTCATCGATATTATCTGCCTAATAGTACCAAGAGTACACTAATGTCTGAAGGGGATACTCCTGGAATTCGACTGGCTTGCCCAAGTGTTGTAGGCTGTAAGGCTGTTAATTTCTGTCGAGCTTCTGTCGAGAGGGAATTTATTTCTTCGTAGTTGAAATTGCCTTTTATTTTAATGGCCTCCAAACGTTGCATTTTTTCAGCCAATTGTTTCTCTCGTTCGATGTATCCGGAATATTTCATTTCTATTTCTGCTGCTTCGGCAATCTCTTCTTTTTTATCGCCGAAACTATCGATGAGTTCTTTTAATTTATCTATTTCTTCGGACAATAAAGAGAGATTGAGCTCGGGGCGCACTAAAAGATCGAAAAGTTTGCATCCGCGCTGCAATGGGGTGGAGTTATGTTGCTCTAAGAACGCGTTGATTCTATCTATCTTTATGGGGTAGTTGTGACAGAAAGAGATGATTTCATCGATGTTCTTCTGTTTCTTTTCCCAAATAGTGGTACGCTCAGGTGTGGCAATTCCCAGGCGTGAGGAAATAGGGGTGAGTCGAGCATCGGCATTGTCTTGGCGCAGTAGAATACGGTATTCAGCACGCGAAGTAAACATGCGGTAGGGCTCATCCACTCCTTTTGTTACGAGATCGTCCACTAAAACTCCGATATAAGCTTCGTCGCGATGAAGTGTTAGGGCTTCGCTGCCGCTGCATTTAAGTGCGGCGTTGATACCAGCAAGCAAGCCTTGCCCAGCTGCCTCCTCGTAACCGGTCGTACCGTTGACTTGTCCAGCAAAGAAGAGACCGTCTACCTTTTTCGATTCCAACGAATGTTTTAGTTGGGTAGGGTCGAAGAAGTCATACTCGATGGCGTAGCCAGGTCGATAAAGTTTTACATCGCGAAAGCACGGAATTTGTTTCAGAGCTTGCAGCTGGATATCCATGGGCAAACTTGATGAGAAACCGTTTAGATATAGCTCGTTGGTTTCTACTCCTTCTGGTTCGAGGAATAGAGGGTGGCTTTCTCTGTCGGGGAATACTACCAGTTTAGTCTCGATGCTCGGGCAATAGCGCGGGCCGATACTTTGGATTTGTCCGTTGTAGAGCGGAGAGTCAGCCAGTCCCGAACGAAGAATTTCGTGTACTTCTTCGTTTGTATTACATGTCCAGCAGGGGAGCTGGGGTAGTTTGCGTTGTGGTCCGATATAGGAAAAGCGATGATAGTCGGTTTCACCGGGTTCTAAGCCCATTTCCTCCAAATGTACCGAACGTTTATCGATACGTACGGGAGTGCCCGTCTTCATACGTGCTTTGCGTATGCCGAAATGCTCGATAGATTCGGTTAAAAACTTTGAAGCTGGTTCGGCGCACCTTCCACCTTCTACCTTACTGCGTCCGATGTGCATCAGACCATTCAAGAACGTTCCCGCAGTAATGACCACGGCGCGGGCATGAAGCACGACATCCCAAATAGTACGTACGCCCGTGATTTGTCCGTTTTCAACGAAGATTTCGCGAGCTTCATCCTGCCAAATGTGCAGGTTGGGTGTATTCTCCAAAATGAGGCGCATTTCCTGTATGTATCGTGCGCGGTCGCACTGTGCACGCGGACTCCACATGGCAGGACCTTTGGAGCGGTTGAGCATTCGGAATTGTATGGCCGAGGCGTCTGTCACGATGCCCATCAAGCCTCCCAGCGCATCCACTTCGCGCGCAATCTGCCCCTTGGCGATGCCGCCGATGGCTGGATTACACGACATTTGTGCGATTTTGTTCATATCCATTGTCACCAAGCAGGTTTTTGCCCCCATGCGGGCAGCAGCGTTGGCCGCCTCGCATCCAGCGTGGCCCGCTCCAATGACAATGACGTCGAAATTAAATTCTGCGTTCATTCAGTTACTTTTCTTTCAGCCCGCAAAAATACGAAAAATACGCGATTATGTGAAAGTCAGAGCATTATTAGTCAGAGCCCCACCATACTCTTATCCTCTCTTTGAAGGTAAGTGATGGCGGGGCTCGTAAGGAAGTTGCACGAATGTTTTATCTTATGAGAATCTTTTGATTTTGCTTCAAATAAAGTCCTGGAGTTTGAGGCTGGCTGATGCGGAGACCTTGTAACGTGTACCAGCTACTATCTGCTGTCGGGGTCGATAGAGAGACGATGCTAGAAGTAGGCGATAGAAATGTTTTCAGTGCAGAAAGAGCTGAAGTGGCTCGCCCCGTACGATTATCGAATAAGGGAGCATTGTACCAAGAGTCTGTCACACGGTGTGACGTCCAATCCAATCCGTTTTCGTTGGCTTCTGGGAACCACCAATATAGTCCGTTTACGTTTTGATGTTTATGAAGAGTAGAGATAAGATCCTTCGTGAAGTGTTCTTGTCCTGCATCAGAGTAGGGATAAGTACTCGTCAAATCGTAGGTAGTTCCGCCTACGGGCCAAGCATAGGGATAGCCCGTTTCGACAATCATGATTTTCTTATCGCTAAACTTATTTTCAAGTGCTGTCAGAGCCTTATCTAACGAAGAGAGAGTACCATGATAAGCAGGGTAATAGCTCAATCCGATGATATCATAATCGACTCCCGCTTCAGCCATTTTCTGATAGAAGTTTTCTTGCACATTGGGTTGCAAAGTCCGTTCTGTGTGGAGGATTATCTTTGCTTGCGGGCAAATTTCTCGGCAAGCCTGCCCCGCGCGTTTTAGCAGAGTGGTGAAGCGTGCCCAATTTGCTGTGTTGCCGATGTAGCATCTATGATCTTGTGAGCCTTCTTTTCCCCAGAGCATGCCATAGCTAATTTCATTGCCTGTTTGGATGAAATCAGGTGTCGCACCAATCTTCACGAGTTCTTTAAGTACGTCCGCGGTATATTTGTAGATTTCCGTGTAGAGTCCTTCATCGTTCAACTGTTCCCAGTCCTTTGGTGTCCATTGTTTGGCAGGATCAGCCCAAGAGTCGGAGTAGTGGAAGTCAAGAATAAGTGACATTCCCGCGGTTTTGATGCGTTTAGCAAGTTTTTTGACAAACTCCAGGTTTTGACAAACCCCCTGTCCCTTATCTGTTGCCGAGGCGTTTTCTGGATTAACAAAGAGGCGCACACGCATAGAGTTGAGTCCTTGTTGTTTGAAGAAAGCGACGACATCCGTCACAGGGCGGCCATCATGGTCGAAATATTTCGCCCCATTCTGCTCATATTTAGGAAGAAGCGAGATATCGCCACCCACATATTCTTGGGCTGATAGGCTATTAGCGCAGAGAAATGCAGCTGCTAAAAACTTGAGAATTTTCATAAAAGCTTAATATTTATTGACAGGCAAATGTAGTAAAAACTATACATGTCGGAAGAAAATCTCTATATAGATTTGTTGTGCCACTTCTTCTCTCTTTTCGATTGCGATGTTTTGGACTATTGGCAGAAGGATTGAGTAGAGAGTTTCTTTCGTTTAGATGTTGGAGTATGTTTTGCTTTTTTCAAGCTCTGTGTGTGAGAAATTGCGAGCTAAGATTATTGCTATTTTGCGCAAAAAGTGCCAAATGATGCTTTTCTATAGGGTGTGCTTTGCTACAATAAGGGCGTCAGCTGACACAATAAAGAAGCCAGCTGACAGAATAAGGATGTCAGCTGGCGCAATAAGGAAAACGACGAGCCTGAGAGGTGTATGTAAGGCTGTTTTTGTTTTAAGAACTTATGCCTTGCGTGGAAAATATTTAGAATTTGAGTTCGCCATCGTAGGAGATAGACTGGCGATTGACCGGCAGTACATACAAATCAAAACGACCATTGTCGAAGATGTTGAGTGTGTATTTGAAGAAATCTTCTGCAGTACGCACTGAGATGTAGATGGTGGTGCAATTTTTCTTCTTCCGAACTTGCTGAAAACTTTCCATTTTCTGTTCGAAATCCAGCGCGTTACCCATATTGTAGGACGAATGATAGACAGCTCCGAAATAAGGAAGATAGCTACGCAGCGTGTCGCCTTTAACTTCCAGAAAAAATTCTCCACCAACGTATTTGCTCGATGCGCTGACAGGGTACATATTATTGACGTTTAGTGTGAAATGCTTACTGTTGAGTGCATTCTGTAAAACTGTAGAAACTTGTTCCGCCTTTTCCGCACGTTTCTGTCCTGCAATATTCTGCGAAGCGGTACAAGCCGTAAAGAAAGCCGTCAGCATAAACAGTATGAGTATCGGGCTTATTATGTTATTTTTCTTTCCCAGCATAATTGAAAGTTTTAGTGTGGATATGCGAATATAAAAAAACTCTTTGGTAGTGACCAAAGAGTAAGCTGTTTTTACAGATAATTTCTGTTTGTTTAGTTTTCTTACGAGTATATTTAAGTGGTTTATTATCAGTTTGATATGTTCTGTTTGTAATAGTTGTATGAGGGTTTATTTTAGCAATCGATACATACCACCTGGAAGCACTTTTATGATGCCGCGCAGCTCCATAGATAGGAGCAATGTGTTGACTTTATTGAAAGGGAGAGCCGTTGCTGTGACAAGGTTGGAAATCGTGTGAGGACGCCCATCTGCAAGACTTTTGCAGATACATTCTTCTTCGGGTGAAAGTTCAGGGAAAAGCTCACGCTGAATGGGTTTCAACGTTTTCGGTTGTGTCCATTGCAGTGCCAGCGTGATATCCTCGGCCGATGTGACCAATTGTGCCGTTTGTTGTGCGATGATGCGGTTGCAACCCTCGGAATAAGGGTCGCCAATGCGACCAGGATAAGCAAAGACATCGCGGTTGTAGTTCTGCGCCAGATGCGCCGTGATGAGTGCGCCGCCTTTTGCCGCACTTTCTACAACGATTGTGGCATCCGCGATGCCCGCTACAATGCGGTTGCGGCGCACAAAGTTGCCCTTGTCTGGCTTCGTGTTGGAAGGATATTCTGTGAGCAGTCCGCCCGCTTCCATCATACGTATAGCCGTGTCGCGATGGGAGGCAGGGTAGATGCGGTCTAAGCCGTGCGCCAAGACACCTATTGTGGGTAGATTATACTCTAAGGCGTTGCGATGAGCGTGGATGTCAACGCCATAAGCAAGGCCGCTGACGATGAGCGTGTCGGGCAAAAGGTGCGCCAGGTCTTGCAGAAGGTGGCGGCAGAGGTCTTTACCGTATTCCGTGATATGGCGCGTCCCCACGACTGATAAGATGTGCGGCGCATTGAGCTGTGCCGTTCCGCGATAGAAAAGGAGAAGCGGGGCATCGGCACAATTGCGCAAACGCTCGGGATAGTCCGCGTCGTCAAAGCCTAGGATGCGTATGGACTTACTTTGGCAGTATTCCGCCTGCTGTTCCGCCCATTTGAAAGCTTCGGGCGCGTTTTTTAGCGCAGCTTGGAGTTTTTCCGGAGCATCTTTGCCGCTTTCGAAAACAGCCTGCGCCGAACCAAATTTTTGATAAGCCTCCAGCGCTTGCGCTTGGCTACAGCCACGCAAGCGAGAGAGAGCGAGAAGGAAATGTTGTTCGTTCATAGAGGTCAGAAAAGGAAAACCGTGTTTTGGAGTAGTGGCGTGGAGTTAAGGAACGAGTTGTTGGAGTTCCTCACAGTCGCCCAGACGGCCGTTTACTATAGCAACCACCGTGGTTTGGGCTTTCAAGCATAATTGGCGGTCGGGGAGGCGCAACAGTTGCTGTTCGAAAACGTATTTGATGCCTTCTTTGCGAACAGAGAGCTGAGAGAGAAATTCATCGCCTGGTCGGAGTGGCGTCTTGAATTGCATTTCTAAACGAGCTACCACGGTGTCGATGCCGCGGCGATGCAACTCGTCGAAAGCAAGTCCACGCGACCGAATGAATTCATTACGCGTGTGTTCTGTGTAGTGCTGATAGTTGGCATTATTAACGATTCCTTGAATGTCGCATTCATAATCGCGCACTTTTATTTTAAGTTCAAAGATAGGGGTCATAATGATAGAATGTTTTATGGAGTTTTGCGTAAATATTCTGTGCCGAAGCGGCAGCGGATGCAGTCGCGCTTTTCGCAGTATTCCCGCTTCAGCTGGATGAGTGCTTGGGAGTCGGCCGCATTGCGTACAGGAAGTCCTGCTGCAGCCCAAGAGCGCGTGATGAAATTGTGCTCTGCCCGCGTCTCTTCTAAGAGGTTGAAAGCGCGTTCACAAAGGCTTTCATCGAGACGTTCCTTACCGTATGTAAATAGCAATGGGGCAACGGTGTTGATGATAATCAAATCGAGACTGGCATTTTGCAGCAGCTTCGGGTTCTCAACGGAATCGGTGCCGAAGGTATAGTGGCGTCGCCAATAGTCCGTTGCCTCAGCGCGCAACAGGGAGCGAAGGCTGTTCAGATTACGTGTTTCAAGGATTCGAGAGAAGTTGACGCCTTGCCGGAAGTAGAGATCTACAAGTTGCGACAAGCGAACGTGGGGGAAGTTTTGCGGACGGAGTCGGAGAAACTTCCAATGGTGGAAATCCATTGGCGTAAGCGAAAATTTGTGCTTTAGAAAGGCGTATTCCTTTTGCAGACGGCAAAAATAATCATCCCGACGCTCTTGCGCCACTGCTGCATCGTCCAGCAAACCTGCTTGTCCGAAAAAGAAAGCCTCCACCTGGAACGCATTATCACGGTGTTTCCCAACCGCACTTGGCTCAATGAGAAACGCCCATTCTTCGAAAGCTTCAGAATTAACCGAAAAACCAAAGTTGCGAGCTAAGGCAATGAAGAACGTACGCTCCCAATCTTTGCACGTGCGTTGTAGATAGCCGCGCAGGCGGTTCGTTTTGTCCTCCAAGCGCTCAGCCGTCAGAGCGGCCAACCATGCGTGTTTCTTGATGTCGGGGAGGTGAGGAATGATGCGATAGCAGGGAGGAAAAGTGTCTTCGTGGAGCAGTTCTTCATAGTTGCGGAGAATCTCGGGCGGAACCGTAAGTACAAGTTGGGGCAAGGATTTACCATCGAGCGTAAGTGCCTGCGCATCGGCAACGGAAACCACATGGAGCACTACGTTGTTGTATGCAGCATCCTGCTGGTGCTGATGTCGAAACCAGTCCGAAGCACGTTCGTGAATTTCAACATTTCCCACCCACAATTGCCCGCCTATTTTCACTTTTGCGTTAAAGAAGTCGGGGCCAGCATTGGAGTTGTGTAGACCGGGATCTATGATGTCAACCTCGGCGCCGTCTTCCGTGTGCAACGTTCCGAGAGGGTAGATTCGGTGTTGCCAAACGTAATGGAGCAATTTTTCCATATTTGTGTCCATACTGGTTTAAACGAACAAAGGTAAGGACTTTTCTCGGAACGTGCAAGTATGCTAACTTCCGCCTTTTTCTGCTCACGAGGTAAGGTTTTCTCCCTGCAGGTGAGAAAAAAGATTAGAAATGTCAAGAAATTAAGACAAAAGAGAAAAAGGATATAATACTTCCATCTATAATTTATTTTGTACTTCCTTATTATAGGTGTACCTTTGCCACGATTACAAAAAACATTGATTTGAAGACATTTGAAGAACTCGGCGTTTCGGAGGCTATCCGTCGCGCTGTGGAAGAACTGGGATACGAACAACCTATGCCCGTTCAAGAAGAAGTGATTCCCTATCTTTTAGGCGAGAACAACGACGTGATTGCACTTGCTCAAACGGGAACGGGTAAGACGGCTGCCTATGGGCTGCCCATTTTGCAAAAGGTGAATCCCAGTAGCCGATCCACGCAGGCAATAGTGCTAAGCCCCACGCGTGAGCTCTGCCTGCAGATTGCAGACGATTTGAAAGACTATTCCCGCTATATCGACGGCCTTCATGTGCAGGCTGTTTATGGCGGTGCCAGTATCGACAGTCAGATACGTGCACTGAAGAAAGGCGTACAGGTTATTGTGGCTACGCCTGGTCGCTTGATCGATTTGATGAATCGAGGTGTAGCTCGTTTGGACGAAGTACAGAACGTGGTGCTTGATGAAGCCGATGAAATGCTCAATATGGGCTTCTCGGAGAGTATTGATGCTATTCTTGCGGGAGTGCCTAAGGAGAGAAACACATTGTTGTTCTCGGCCACGATGAGTAAAGAGGTGGAAAAGATTGCAAAGAACTATCTCCACGACCATAAAGAAATCGTTGTCGGTTCTCGTAATGAGGGGGCCGAGAAGGTGAATCATGTCTACTACATGGTGCAGGCGCGCGATAAATATGCGGCACTGAAGCGTGTGGTGGACTATTATCCGCGTATCTATGCCATAGTGTTCTGTCGGACGCGTATGGAGACGCAGGAGGTGGCCGATAACCTGATTCGCGACGGCTATAATGCCGAGGCGCTTCACGGCGACTTGAGCCAGGCGCAGCGCGACCTAACGATGCAGAAGTTCCGCCAACACACCATTCAGCTGCTTGTGGCAACCGATGTGGCCGCTCGCGGTTTGGACGTGGACGATCTGACGCACGTTATCAACTACGGATTGCCCGACGACATTGAGAGCTACACTCACCGCAGCGGCCGAACAGGGCGTGCAGGTAAGAGAGGAACGAGCATCTGTATCATCCACCAGCGCGAGAAAGGGAAAGTGCGCGCCATAGAGCGTATTCTGGGTAAAGAGTTCGAGGTTGGCGTTCTGCCAGAGCCCAAGGAAATTTGTACCAAACAGCTCTATCACGTCATCGACCGCTTGGAACATCAGGAGGTCGACGAAAACGAAATTGCACCCTTCATGCCCGAAGTGCTTCGCAAGCTCGATTGGCTCACAAAGGAAGACCTCGTGAAGCGCGTTGTTGCAGACGCTTTCGGACAGTTCCTAAAATATTACGCCAACGCACCAGAAATCCTACAGCCGAAAGATCGTGGTGGTAAGCACGATGAAGGCGGCAGTTTCTCACGTCGTGGACGTCGTGAGGACGGACCACACCGTGCCGAAGAAGGTTATACTCGGTTGTTCATCAATTTAGGGAAGCGCGATAATTTCTACGCTCGGGAAATCATCAACCTTATCAATCGCCATGTGAAAGGCAATGTGGAAATCGGACGTATTGATTTGACGCAGAATTGTTCTTTCTTCGAGGTTCCCGAAGGCGAGGCCGAAATCGTTCTCAAGAAGATGCGCCGCGCCAAGGTAGGCGATCGCCCTGTTGTAGTAGACAATGCCGATAGGGATGCTTCTGCCACAGAAGAGCGCAGAGGACGTAAGCAAGCAGGAAAGGGACGCAGCGAGCGCGGTGCTCGTGGCGAACGTTTCGATAAGCCGCGTAAACGTCGTTCGGACGAAACTGCAGCGAAACGGCCGAAGAAGAAAGGTAACAAAGAAGCCGACTGGCGGAAATTTTTTGAATAAACATAACAATACATGATAAGAAAACTCATTATGGGGCTGCTCTTGTTGCTCGCTATGCCAGCAGCAGCGCAGCATTTGCAAATGAAGGTTGGGGGCGGTTTTGCTTCCCATCATGCTGATGCCAAACTTGTTGGTGCTTTCAAAGCGGGCTTGGGTTATGAGATTGAACTTAGTCAGCACTTGACGGTGACGCCATGGCTCACAGCTTATGCTAAAGGCTGGAAGGACAAGGATCAAGTGGTGAAGTATTATGACGAGCAGGGCAATCCTATTCTTAATGCCGACGGCACACAGCGTACCGGCATAAAGAGCCGTACAACATCAGCTAATTATTTGGAAGTTCCCGTCCTTTTCAACTACTATCTGCGCCTGGATGAGTCGCGCTACGTTGTTTTGAGTGCGGGACCTTATGCCGCTCTTGGTATCAACGGTCAGCAAAAGACGCGTGGCGATGCCGAACAAGAAGGTAGCCGCAAGGTCTTTTATAAGACTTCTACGTTCAAAGGAGCGGGCGTTCATCGCTTCGATGCGGGACTGACGGTAGGAGTAGGCTATCAATTTCCCACTCATATCACCGTGGGCGTGGAAACAGATTTCGGTCTCCTTTCCTTTGATAAATCGAGTGCGCGCAACGTTTCTGGGCTCATTACTTTAGGCTATCAGTTCTAAATACCCTGTTAGTGGTATTGCAGCCCTATAAGAACAGCCCTACCTTTGCACTCGGATTCAAGGTGGAAGTTTTCCCCAATGAGTTATAGTAAATTTAAATTGTTATGTTCCAAAAATAGCCAGCGCGAGTGAGCGTTGGCTTTTGGTTTTTTATGCGGGTGCGCTTTCTTGTGCGGATTGTCGCAATCAGCTCTCCTCTTTTCCCTTTCATCTTCTATTGTTTCATGGTAAGCAAAAGAGGGGTGTTGCTCATTCGTAAAGCGTTGATATATATGGTAATAATGTGGGCCGTGTTTTTCCTTATTGCGTCAGCTGACACAATAAGGCTGTCAGTTCACACAATAAGGCTGTCAGCTGACACCCTTATTGTATTTTTGAACAGCTCCTAATAAGGCTATTGGCTCCTTCGTTTTCGTGATTATAACAACGGTTGTGTAGCAAAAAGGGTGGGAGAGAGGCACGGATGCAATAAGCAGAAACCCTTGTAAAAACCGCAAGAATCATTAAAACATACTAAATGATTTGTCCAGTTCAGATAAAAGGCCTATTTTGCGAGCTGGAACAATAAATCCAATGTACATAATGAAAATCAGAAGTATTCTTTTCCCTGTTTTAGCAGGTGCACTTATGTTGAGCAGTTGTGCCAGCAAGAAAGAGTTTGAGGCATTGAAAGCTGAAAATGCAGAGCTCAAACTGCAAAACCAAGACACTCGTATCAATTTGGCCGAGTGTAACGCGAATTCCAAGAATCTCCAAGATCGTCTGGCGGAAGAGCAGCGCCGCGTGGCTGATTTGCGCAAAGATTATCAGACGCTGCAAGGCTCCCTCGATAAGAGTTTACAACAGAATAATCAAGGCAACATAAACATTTCGAAGTTGGTGGACGAAATCAACGCTTCCAATCGCTTCATCAAGCAACTCGTTGAGGCTAAAACGAAGAGCGATTCACTGAATATGGTGCTCACCAATAATCTGACGCGTTCGCTCAATCGCGACGAACTTCAGGAAGTGGATATTCAAGTTCTCAAGGGCGTTGTTTACATCTCTCTGGCCGACAATATGCTCTACAAGAGCGGCAGTTATGAAATCAACGACCGCGCCAGTGAGACGCTTTCCAAGATTGCAAAAATCATCAAGGACTATAAGGACTATGATGTGCTCGTGGAAGGTAACACCGACCCTGTGCCCATTTCTCGCACCAATATCCGCAACAACTGGGACCTCTCCTGCCTCCGCGCCTCCAGCGTTGTACAGGCACTCCAGAATCAGTATGGTGTGAATCCAGCCCGTCTGACAGCTGCTGGTCGTGGCGAGTATAACCCCATCACCGCAAACGATTCTGACTTAGGCAAGCAGCGCAACCGCCGCACACAGATTATTATTACGCCGAAGCTCGATCAGTTTATGGATCTTATCGATAAAGCTCCAAACACTAACGAGTAAGAGAAACCTCATATCGGGTCAGTCCAAACAGAATGGGCTGACCCGATTTTTTTATTATGTCTTACTCTTGCCGAACTATACAAAAAGGGGAGTTTTACATAAAATAACAGTATTTATTTCTCCTTTTCTTGGTGGTGCGGAGAATAGGCGCTAACTTTGCAACGCAAAGTGGGAAAGATGTGGCATGAGCCTTTTGCGCTGCGCTATGTTTGCTCCACAAACACTGAGGATAGATTTGGCTGCTTGCAACCTCGTAAAAAGAATGCTAAAATGACCGACGGTTAAGTCCACAATGGTAATACCGTCTTGATGGATAAAGCGCCGACGGAGGGCGCTTATTTTTTTGTTCCCTCCGTAAGCCATCGCTACAGATTTATTCATTCTTACATTTCAAAAAAACTATGTATTTATTCACTTCCGAATCGGTGTCTGAGGGACACCCCGACAAGGTGGCCGACCAAATTTCGGACGCCGTGCTTGACGAACTGCTCGCTTTCGATTCCAGTTCTAAAGTAGCTTGCGAAACAATGGTGACGACCGGACAAGTAGTCGTTGCTGGGGAAGTAAAGTCAAACGCTTGGGCCGACTTGCAGACCGTGGCGCGCGACGCTATTGCCCATATTGGTTATACCAAAGCCGATTATAAATTCGACTCTGAAAGCTGTGGTATTTTCAGTGCCATTCACGAGCAGAGTGCCGACATCAATCGTGGCGTTGAGCGCGTTGATGCAGAAAATCAAGGTGCTGGCGACCAAGGTATGATGTTTGGTTATGCCAATAATGAGACCGACAGCTACATGCCGCTGCCTCTCTCCTTGGCTCACGACTTGATGATTACGCTCTCCCGTATCCGCCGCGAGGGGAAGGTGATGACCTATCTCCGCCCCGATGCAAAGAGCCAAGTAACGGTGAAATACGATGACAACGACCACGCCGTGGCTATCGATACCATTGTTATCTCCACGCAGCACGATGAGTTCATCTCCGCAGCCGAAGCTGGCAGTCAGGAGAAGGCCGATGAGCAGATGTTGGCAAGAATTCGTGAGGATGTTATCAATATCCTCATTCCGCGCACCATTGAAGAGCGTGTCAATACCCCAGAAATCAAAGCACTTTTCGAAAATAGCGACATCAAGTATCATGTAAACCCCACGGGCAAGTTTGTCATTGGTGGACCGAACGGTGATACAGGTCTGACAGGACGTAAAATCATTGTCGATACTTATGGAGGTCGCGGCGCTCATGGTGGTGGTGCTTTCTCGGGCAAAGACCCCTCGAAGGTAGACCGTAGTGCTGCTTACGCTGCTCGTTATATTGCTAAGAATATGGTAGCAGCAGGTGTGGCCGATGAGATGCTCGTTCAGTTGAGCTATGCTATCGGTGTGGCAGAACCCATCAGTATCTATGTCAACACTTACGGCAAGAAACACGTTGCTTTGAGCGATGGCGAGATAGCAGAAAAAATCAAACAGCTCTTCGATCTTCGTCCCTACGCTATTGAGCAACGTCTGAAATTGCGCAACCCCATCTATGTGGAAACAGCACGCTACGGCCACATGGGCCACAATCCGCGCATGAAGCACAAGGTATTCCGCCTCGGCAATGAGGTGAAAGAAATGGATGTTGAGCTCTTCACCTGGGAAAAGCTCGACTATGTTGAGAAGATTAAGGAAGCTTTTGGGCTTTAATAGATAAAATTTAACGTGGCGGGGCTTGCTCCGCCACATTTCAAAGTGACCCATGAAGATAACAGTCTATGGTGCCTCCTCGGGGCAAGTGAAAGATATTTATGTTGAAACGGCTCGTCAGTTGGGCATGATAATGGCTCAGCGCGGTCATGCGCTGGTCAATGGTGCCGGACGTATGGGGCTGATGGCGGCATCTGCCGAAGCCTGCATGGAAGCTGGCGGTCAAGCCATCGGAGTTATTCCGCAATTCATGATAGAGCAGGGTTGGCAACACAAGGGGATGTCACAACTCATCGTGACGCGCGATATGCACGAACGCAAAGAGCGAATGGCCGAATTGAGCGATGCTTGTGTGGCGCTGCCCGGCGGCGTTGGCACTTTGGAGGAATTGCTCGAGATCATCACATGGAAGCAACTCGGACTTTATCTCAAACCCATCGTTGTGCTCAATGTCGACGGCTGCTTCAGTCCGTTGCTCGAACAGTTGCAACTCGCTGTTGAAGAGCATTTCATGCGTCCTTTACACGCCCAACTCTGGCAAGTGGCAGAAACGGCGGAGGAAGCTGTACACCTCTGTGAGACAACACCCGAATGGGATAAAAACCTACAAAAATTTGCTGCACTCTAATGCAGAAGACAATCGCACTTTTTCAGTCGGACAGTACCCACGCCTATTCTTTTGATGCGGTAGCCTCCGAAGTCTCTTCTGGCGGACACAGTTCGCACCAGCTGGGGAATCGTAAACATACGTGGGAAAAAATGGCCCCTCTTGAGGCAGATTCCGATGCTGTTTACACGGAAGAGCAACTCACTGCTGCTCCAACGCGTGTGAGCACGGTAGAGCAGACGGATTTTTTCTCACCAAAAGGGAAAATCCACGACTTCACGTTTTATAAGCCACTGTGGGAGAATGCTTTTGTCGACTCGCTACAGCAAAAAATAGAGGTAGTGCCTTTTCGTCCACAAGGCATTGCGGGAGACCCCGTGCCTTATCGTTTCCGCTCTGACGATTTTGTGACAACCGCGCTCATGCTCTCTTTCTTTCTGATGATTTATGTCATCTCGCGCAGTCGTCACTACCTCAAAAACCATATCAAAAATTTCTTCTCGCCCCACGAGTATAACGATATTTTCGCTCCACGTACGCAGAATGAGTTGCGCGGGCAGCTCTATCTCATCTTCCAGCTGTGTTTTACGTTGGGTGTGCTCACCTTCGATTATATACAATCATTCAAACCGGAAATCTTCAATTCTGTATCGCCCTATAAGATTCTCTTGGTCTCCTCCAGTATCTTCGGCGGTTTTTATTTTTTGAAGATTGCACTCTACTACTTTGTCAACAATGTCTTTTTCGACCGCAAAGTGATTTCCCAATGGAATGACGCCTATCTCTTGTCGCTCTTCTCCATGGGTGTGCTCCTTTTCCCCGTAGCCCTCTTGGTTGTATATTTTGACATCGACTTCCAAACCATGTTGGTGCTCTTCTTTAGCGTGTATGCCCTCCTCAAGCTGTTGCTCTTTTATAAGTGCTTTCATATCTTTTCGGAGTATAAATTACACTTTTTGCATATAATTTTGTACCTTTGCACGCTAGAATTATTCCCTCCGCTTATTTTGTGGAGAACTTTGAACTATGTGTTGAATGCGTTAGTCTCTATTGATTAAGAAAGCAATCCGGACAAATGATAAAGAAAATTCTTATTTCGCAGCCAAAACCGGCCTCTGATAAGTCTCCGTATTTTGATCTTGCGAAAACCTATGGGGTGGAATTTGTCTTCCATCCTTTTATTCGAGTAGAAAGTGTGTCGACAAAGGAATTTCGTGCACAAAAAGTGCAAATCCTTGACCACACGGCTATTGTCTTCAATTCTCGACACGCCATCGACCATTTCTTTAATCTCTGTAACGAACTGCGCGTTGCTATTCCCGACGACATGAAGTATTTCGGGCTTTCAGAGAAAATCATGCTCTACATACAGAAGTATGTGCAGTATCGTAAGCGTAAGATTTTCTTCGGAGCAACGGGTAAATGGGACGACCTTATTCAGGTGATGGCAAAGCACAAGACTGAGAAGTACCTCTTGCCGCAGAGCGATGTGGCCGGTGATGAAGTCTCTGCTATGCTCGAAGCTAAGAAGCTTCAACACACGGAGTGCACGATGTACCGCACTGTTCCCAATGATATGCCGAAAACGCTGGAAGGTTATGATATGGTCATTCCTTTCACGCCGAGTGGTGCTATTGCCATTGCCGACGCCTATCCCTCTTTGAAGGACGGCAAGGTGCTGGTGGGTTGTTTCGGAAAGAACACTGCACAAACGCTCAAAGACGCCGGTATTCCTGTTGCTATGGAAGCTCCTTCTGTTCAAGCCCCTTCTATGACGGGAACGCTTGAGCTCTTCCTCAAGGAAACAAATCAGTAAAGATATTTAATGCCCGTTTTCAGCGGGGAACTCAGCATGGAGAAGTCTTTCGGATTCCCGAAAATAGAACATCTTTGTTTGCGGACGGATGTGGAAGCACTCTTTACCTCTGGCAGCAGAGCTTCCAGTGTCTATCCCCTGCGCGCTGTCTATCGCCTTGTGGATTACGACGGAAAAGGGCCGAAGGTGAAAGTATTGCTGAGTGTTTCCAAGCGTTGCTTCAAACATGCTGTAGATCGCAACCGCGCGAAACGACAATTGCGTGAGGCTTACCGCCATCACAAAGACATTCTGCGCGAAGCCCTTCCGGAGAATACCGCTCTCCACATAGGCTTTCTCTGGTTGAGCAATAAGCCAGTGAAGTCGGCCGTGGTAGAAGAGCGACTTGTTAAGCTGATGCAAAATGTTGGCGATAAGTTGCTAAAAGAACAAGAAAAGAATAACAATGAGTAATTACTACTCTGCTCCTTTCTGAGGTGCACGGAGATGTAATTACTCATTGTTTGTTTATAAAATCCTCACAGAATGCTCCGTCAATTTCTCATCCGTTTATTGATAGCTCCCATCCGTTTTTATCAGCGTTTCATCTCTCCCCTGACGCCGCCCTCTTGTCGGTTCACCCCGACTTGTTCGCAATATGCCGTTGAGGCCATTCGGAAGCATGGTCCCATCAAAGGCCTCTTACTCGCCATTTGGCGCATCCTCCGCTGCAACCCTTGGGGCGGTAGCGGCTATGACCCAGTACCATAACCTTTTTCAATGTGCTAATGTGGGGGATGTGCTAATGTGCTAATGTGCTAATGTGCTAATGTAGCGGCATTCGCTGCTTCATCTGTCATGTTTTACATTCCCCACATTAGCACATTCAAAAGCTCCCCGTTCTCTGCATTAGCACATTAGCACATTCCCCACATTAGCACATTAAAAACATGGATTTCCACACTCACAACCAGCAAGCAGCACCAGGAACGGCTATCGTCAATCTGCCGCTCGATATTGTGCAGCAGCCAGAAACGTTTCGGCCCGTGGCAGGTGGGCTCTATTCTGCTGGCATTCATCCCTGGTGGACAGAGAAGGACGATGTTGAGGCTCTGTTTGTGGGGCTGAAACAGCTTTTGGAGCATCCGCAGGTAGTGGCGTTGGGAGAATGCGGGCTCGACCGTTTGCGCGGAGGAAGTATGGAGTTGCAAGAAGCGGTGTTCTGCCAGCAGGTAACATTGTCCGAAACCTTGCAGAAGCCTCTCATCATTCATTGTGTTCGTGCTTTCGATATCCTCTTGCAACTCAAGAAAAAGCTCCGCCCTACGCAGCAATGGACCGTTCATGGTTTCCGTGGTCGTCCTGCCTTGGCTCAGCAGTTGCTCGATGCGGGCTTCGATTTGAGTTTCGGAAAACATCGCAATGAAGAATCCTATGCTCTTACTCCTCCCACGCGCCGCCATGAAGAAACCGACGATGATTGGTTGTAGTTCTCTGATATAGTACAACATATCCTCTTATACACGGTTCATCCCCGAATTGTACAGGTTTTTATGAGTAAAGAAAAGTACCTGTACAATTCGGGGATGAACCAAAAACTTAGAAAAAGTTAGGTCATTTAAATCTTTTTTTTACTTTTGCCACACAGACATAGCAAATGCCCTCAGAGAAGGAAGAACATCTGCTGGGAGGTTTTGGTGGAATCGTACCCGCCACATCTCTGCCTGCTTCCAATTCAGCGTGTCGAAATGTTCCTTGTGCAAATGTAGGTTGTCAAGATGCAAGCTGCGCAAATGGTGATTGTAGCAATCAGCAATGCTCAAATTCAGGTTGTATTAGCGTTGATATTACAACTGCTGTGCCAACAACCACGCCCCATATGCCAGGAGTACACCTCTGTGGACTCTTGTAGTCTTCTTTCAGTAGAAACTTATAGAAATAGTTATCCTTTAGCATTATACCAACTTTTTCATAATATTGATATGCAGTATTTTCTCCTTTTTCTTGGATTACTCTTCTCTTTACCAGTTTTTTCGCAAAAGGACTCCATTATGGTGTATGGCAATATTGCGGACGCTTTCACTGGTGCAATTATTGAAGATGGAACTATTGATGTATTGTCTCCCGATTCTACGGTACTCTTTCCAGGAGAATGGACGTACAATATTGATGACGGTGTGCGGACAGCTTCGCTCTATTATTGTAAGGTTCCCGAAGAAGGCAACTATATTATTCGGCTTCAGCACCCCAATTATTTCCCGCTCTACTTTCCCATTACCGTAAAGTTGAGCAGTCGCAGCAATGGTTTTGTGATAATTCCTCAAAAAGCCCTCATGCGTAAGTGTCCCAAGGAGCAAAAGCTGGGAGAGGCCGTGGTGAGGGCTACGAAGATAAAAATGGTGATGAAAGGCGACACCCTCGTTTACAACGCCGACGCCTTCCAACTTTCGCAAGGCTCAATGCTCGATGCGCTGATTGAGCAACTGCCGGGGGCGCAACTCAATGAGAGCGGCGTGATCACGGTGAACGGCAAGCGGGTGAGCAGTCTGCTGGTCAATGGTAGGGACTTCTTCCGCGGCGACCCCAAAATAGCATTGGAAAACCTTCCTGCCTATATGGTAAACAAAGTCAAGGTCTACGAGCAACAAAGTGACTTTGAGGAGATGACGGGTCTGAAGGAAATGGAGCGGCCGCTGGTGATGGATGTCAATCTCAAGCGGCAATATTCCATCGGCTGGATTGCCAATGCAGAGGCTGCACGAGGCACGAAAGACAAGTACTTGGCGCGATTGTTTGCGCTGAGATTTTCAGACTTGTCACGCTTTGCGATTTTCGGCAGTATCAACAACACCAACGACACACGGCGCCCAGGAGCAAAGGGCGAGTGGTCGCCGTCCTATCTGCCGCAGGGCTTGCAAACGAGCAAAACGGCCGGAGCGGAATACAGTTACGAAAATCGCCACAAGACGTTTGAATGGACGAGCAATGTGGACGTGACACACACCAACAACTACACGCTCACCACCTACAACCATGAGAGTTTTCTGCCCACTCAGCGCTCCTTCTCACTCAATCGTTCGGAAGCGAATAACCACACGACGTGGTTCAACACGAGTCATCGATTTTCTCTGAAAAAAGCGGTGCGACAATCAGGGCAAATCAGTTTCAACTACGACAAAAACACCAACGACGCCACGCAACGTGCCGGCGAGGTGGGCGTCAATCCGTTTGAGCTGGTGCCCAATGGAGAGGTGCTCGATGAGCTGTTTCGCCCAGGCAGCACGCGCCTGCAGCAGTTGGCACGCAACCGTCGCTATTCGCTGATGCGCGGCAATGGCGAGAATTGGCGCTTGAGTGCACCCTATCAATTACGTTGGAGTCCTTTTCAGCAGTCGGGGGTGAACGACTTCTTCTCTTTTAATTTCTCAGGAGTTTACGACCGACATCGCGCTCAGACTTTCGACCACTATCGTTTGGAATATCTCGGTGCGGGAAGTGGAACAAACGACTTCCGCAACCGCTATCGCAACGCTCCCTCCCATCATTACAACTTCAATACGGAGGCATCTTATTTAATGCCTTTTGGCGCGTTTTGGCCGACCTTGAGCTACAAATATTCGCAAGACTATCGTGATGCCAACACCAACTTCTACCGCCTCGACCGGCTTGCGGGATGGGGTGCCAACACCGACTTTGCGCCAGGCATGCTCCCCTCGGCAACGGCCGACATGATGCAAGCACTTGACGCGCCCAACAGCGGACACTCGCGCTTGTGGCAGCGTCGGCATCAGGTGAGCCTGCGCTTAGAATATCGCACGAAGCATCAAAACCGCACTACAATAGCCCTCCAACTTCCGTTGCGTTGGGAACTGGAGCATTTGTTGTTCGACAAAGTCGGGCAGCACTTCGACCGAAATCGAACGCAGGCGTTGTTTTCTCCGCAGGTCTATCTTCACCAACAGTTTCAGAAAGGAGAGACCAGTCATGTATTCATCCTCAACTACTCGCTGTCACGCGCAATGCCCGACTTTATCTATGCCCTCGAGTTGGAGGACAGTTCCAATCCGCTCTACATCCAAAGGGGAAATGCCCACTTGGTGCCAAGCACCACACAAAACCTTTCGTTTACAATGAACACATTTAAGAAGAAAAGGAAATTCTACGACTTGAATCTATCCTACCAACGTACTTCCAACGCGCTGGCCACAGAACGCACCTACAATCCTACCACTGGAGGATATGTGACGCACCCGGTCAATGTGAACGGCAACTGGCGCACCGACGGCACTTTCAGCACCAATGGACAGTTTGGTGCGAACAAAGCTTTCGATTGGAGCAACCAGTCCTCTTTCTCTTACGACCACAATGTTGATATGGCCAACGTGGTCGGCAGCACCACACATGAGTTGAGCACCATCGGTAGTCTTTATCTCCGTGAACGACTTTCGGTCAACTATTCGCAACGCGGTTGGCACTTGGGAGCGAAAGTGCAAGGCAGCTACAATCGCATGACCGGCCAACGCAGCGACTTCAAGGAGATTAGCGCGTGGGACTACAGTTACGGACTGACTGCACGTCTCCCCTTGCCAGGTAAGGTGGGACTGAGCACGGACTTCACCGTATTCAGCCGTCGAGGCTACACCGACACGCAGCTCAACACCAACCACTTCATTTGGAACCTTCGCCTCGAGCGCAGCATTCTGCACGGAAATCTGACCTTTGCTCTCGATGGTTTCGACCTGCTGCACGAACTTTCCAACGTGACACGCACGGTCAATGCACAAGGCCGCACTGAAACCTACCACAATGTCATTCCTTCCTACTTCATGTTTCACGCCATCTATAAGTTCAATCTGTCACCTAAAAAACGATGAAATAAAGACAAGTAGGTACAATCTCTACTTACAAGATTCAACAGGCATGGTTATATATAATGTTTAGGTTCATCCCCGAATTGTGTTGGTACTTTTCTTTACTCATAAATACCTGTACAATTCGGGGATGAACCCTCTTTTTCTTTCCGCAATATCCTTAAGTTGGTATTGCGGTTTTTTGTTGAATCCTCACACAGCAAGTGTAGATGAATGAAGAGGTGTACGAGTAAAAGTGCGTGCTGTGCGATACCTCGGGTGTCGGAAATGGAATTTGTTACTTCTCCCACGGGTTCGCCTTTCGGGCATCACCCGCGGTTACGCATGGTGTGTCCCCGCTGGGGACATTATTATTGCGTTCGAAAATACAATAAGGCTGTCAGTTCACATCCTTATTGCGTCAGCCAGCGCGCTTATTGCGTCAGCCAGCGCGCTTATTGTGTGGGAGCTTACACCTAAGAAACGTTGAACTGAAGAGAGCTACAATCTCTTCTCCTGTAGTTTGATTTTTTGTTGTCACGTCGTCACGTTGTCACACTTTGCGGTTAAACACTTGAAATAATGAGTATTACGAGCGTGACAACAGTGTGACAACAAAATAGAACCACATGAGTTGTTGTCACGCATATAAGCGTTTGTCGTTCAGTATGTTTGAACGATCTGTGACAACGTGACAACAAAATGACGAAATTTTCAGGAGAGGGCGAGAAGTTATATGTATCATCGATATTTCTTGTTCTTTTCGTTCATATTTGCAGCAGAGGGCGAGAGAGAAAACCTCCTGTCGTGCGAACATATACTATTCCGAGAAAAAGGCGTATCTTTGTACGCAAAATCATAAAACAGATAAACAAACGATGAATTTCGTAGACGAACTCAAATGGCGCGGTATGCTCCATCAGATGATGCCGGGCACAGAAGAACTTCTTGCAAAAGAACAAGTAACGGCTTATGTAGGTATTGACCCTACGGCTGATTCCCTCCATATTGGTCACCTGTGTGGCATCATGATGTTGCGCCACTTGCAGGATTGTGGTCATAAGCCGCTCGCGCTGGTTGGCGGTGCTACGGGTATGATTGGCGACCCCTCCGGTAAGAGTCAAGAGCGCAATCTGCTCGATGAGGAGACTTTGGCGCACAACATCCGTTGCATCAAGGAGCAGCTCTCTCGCTTTCTCGACTTTGAGTCCGACGCTCCCAACCGTGCCGAACTCGTCAACAACTACGATTGGATGAAGGGTTATTCCTTCCTCAACTTTGTTCGCGATATCGGTAAGCACATCACCGTGAACTACATGATGGCGAAGGATAGCGTTCAGAAACGTTTGAACGGTGAAGCTCGCGATGGTTTGAGTTTCACAGAGTTCAGCTATCAGCTCCTCCAAGGCTACGACTTCCTCCACCTCTATCAAGAAAAGAACTGCAAATTGCAAATGGGCGGTTCGGACCAGTGGGGAAATATCACGACAGGTGCCGAATTGATTCGTCGCACACTTGGTTCTGAAAATCAAGTGTTCGCTCTCACTTGTCCGCTCATCACGAAAGCCGATGGACGTAAGTTTGGTAAGACAGAGAATGGCAATATCTGGCTCGATGCCAAGCGCACTACTCCTTATGAGTTCTACCAGTTCTGGCTCAATGTGGCCGACGACGATGCCGAACGCTATATTAAAATTTTCACTACACTTTCTCAAAGCGAAATCACAGCCATCATCGACGAGCACCGTCAGGATCCAGGTTGCCGCACCTTGCAGAAGCGACTTGGCGAAGAAGTGACGAAGATGGTTCACGGTGAGGAAGAATACAAGAAAGCCCTCGAAGCCTCCAACATCCTTTTCGGAAAGGCTACGAAGGAGAACCTCCTCAAGCTCGATGAAGCTACGCTCTTGGCTGTCTTTAGCGGTGTGCCCCATTTTGAGGTGAGCCGCGCCGAAGCCCTTGATGCGAAAGCCGTTGATCTCTTTGCAGAAACCACCAAGTGTTTTGCTTCCAAAGGCGAAATGCGCAAACTCGTGCAGGGCGGGGGAGTGAGTCTGAACAAAGAAAAACTCGAAGCGTTCGACCGCACTATCACTGCCGACGATCTCCTCGATGGAAAATATCTCCTCGTGCAGCGCGGTAAGAAGAACTACTTCCTCATCACAGTGAAGTAAGAGAAACTTTCGTGCTCATCGAACCGGTTCAAGACACATTCAAAACATCTTCGAAGATGGACGAAAAAGAATTAGAAAAATATACAGCAGCGGCTGAAGCGGGCGATGCTTCGGCACAGTACAATTTAGGCGTTCTCCTGTCCGAGGGCGACAAGAAACAGCAGAAGAAGGCTTTTGCTTGGACACTCAAATCAGCAAAGCAGGGCTTTGCCAAGGGGCAGAGCTTGTTAGCCCATTTCTATACCAACGGTATAGGCGTAGGTCAGAACCCCGATAAGGCTTATGATTGGTATAAAAAGGCGGCTATGCAGGGTGAAGCAAAAGCCGAACGCTTTATGGGTTTGGATGCTCTGCATGGTATTGTGGGCGAAAAAGATGTTGAAGCGGCAGCCGAATGGATTCGGAAAGCTGCTGCTCATGGTTCGGACGATGCCTCTTGCGACTTGGCGGGAATGTTGCTGCGCGGAGAGGGGATGAAGCAAGACCTTGATGAGGCTTACCGTCTCTTTGAACAATTGGCAGAGAAAGGTCTTCCTGCTGCAAAATATAACCTTGCCATCTTTTGTTTGGACGGCTATCCCAACGGGCGTGAAGCCCAGCGCGCTGTGCAACTCTTAGAGGAGGCAGCAGCAGGTGGAGTGCCAATCGCCAATGTCACACTGGCGCAAATCTATATGGAAGGCGTTGATGATGTGCAGCAGGATTTCGACAAAGCAACGGACAGTGTTGCGCCACTGCTCAAAACTGGACCTGCTCCTTTGAGGCGTATCGCCAAAGATGTGCTGAAAGAAATCGACCGCCTCGAGAGCGAAAAATAAGACAACAGAAGCTACTCAATAGCTTTTATACTTAATCGGACGAGTTAGACAGGTCAAACCAGTCGGACTCGTCCGCTTTTTTCTTTTTATCTCACCTCAACAAACCATGCGTACCCTCTTTCTTCTCCTCTCCTTTATGCTCTCCCTCGTCCTTACTGCACAACCCGCGCAAAATGAGTATCGATGGGGAATGGCCTATTTGCGCTCGGAGCAATATACTGAAGCCGTTAAATCGCTCACAAAGGCGGCTGAAAAAGGTAATCCTGCCGCAGCTGTGCAGCTCGGTATGCTCTATCATCAAGGGCGGGGCGTGGAGCAGAACGATGAGCGCGCTGTTGAGTACTACGGGCGTGCAGCTCAAAAAGGTGATGCCAAGGGGCAGTACCTCTTAGCCAATATGATGCAAATGGGCATCGGCACGCCGAAAGATCCCACAGCGGCAGCTTTCTATTACGCCAAGGCGGCGCGTCAAGGCAATGTGGAAGCCCAGCGCGAACTGGCGGAGATGCTCTATCGCGGCAATGGCGTGCAACGTGATCGCAAAGAGGCGGCGCGTTGGTATGCCGAACTGGCGGCGCACCCCGATTCCAACGCGCTCTTTATGCTCGGCGGGATGTACGAATATGGTGATGGGGTGAAAAAAGACTCGTTGCGGTCTGCTGCTTATTATCAGCAAGCAGCGCGTTTGGGACATTCGCAAGCCATGCTGACTTTGGGCTATCACTACGCCTCCATGCGTCCCGACTCGGCTGAATACTGGTATCAGAAAGCAGCCGATTTGCAGTTGCCCGAAGCGCAATACAATCTGGCGCTTCTTTATTTCAGTCGCGGAAACGTTGCGCAGGGTTTACCATTCTTAGAAGCCGCCGCGCGTTTGCATTATGCTGAGGCGGAGAACAATTTAGGGAATCTTTATGCCGAGGGGCGTTATGTGGCGAAAGACCCTGTGCGTGCTTTTCAACTTTATAAACGGGCAGCAGAGCAACGACTTCCCGAGGCGCAAAATAACTGTGGAAATATGCTCGAAGCAGGGGAGGGAACAGCTGCCAATCCTGCCAGTGCGTTGGAGTATTACGCCCGTGCAGCAGCGCAAAACTATGCTGAAGCGCAATACAACTTGGCGCGACTTTATGCCACGGGAACAGGAACTGCACAAGATTGGCAAAAAGCGGCCACATGGTTTGAACGTGCGGCTCAACAAGGCAAACCCGAAGCACAATACAATATCGGTATTCTCTACCTCCGCGGTCAAGGTGTCACGGCTGATGCGACAAAAGCTTACCACTATCTCCGCTTAGCAGCTCAGAGTTCCTCTCCCGTTGCCGCGGCTGCTCGCGCTCTTCTCAACTAATTTTGTTTTATCCAAGAATCCGCCCCATTTGATTTCCACTCAAATGGCGCTCTTCTTACACGCCACCAATAAATGCTCCTCTTCGCTGCAGGTGGTTGCAAACCAGTATTCGTCACCGCCATCTTTTATCTTGAGCCGCTTGCGGAGTTCTGCTACAGAAGCGGGGAAGTTGCGCACCGTTAAGTTGGCTTGGCGCACATCGCCCTTAAAAGCTTTTAGTTCTTGCTTGTTGAAATGACTGTGGCGAACCACCTCGAAGGTTCTACCAGGGAAGTTTTCGATGCGTTCGTCGGAGGTGTAGAGATGACTATTGGGATGGAATTTCTGCAAGCCGAAACGAACCGCTGGAAGTTTGTATGCTCCCGCTTTCAAGATGGCCGCATTGGGTTCGTAGAGGTAGCGGAGGGGGGTAGAGGCGTAGACGGGTAGAGCGGAACTCTCTTCGTCAGCGCGAAAACTAAATGTTTCTTCATCACAACAAAAGATAGTGGGCGAAACCATTTGTTTTTGCTGCATATTGAGCACCAAGAGGAGATCCTTACACTCTCCGCGCTCTGCCACGATATGCACTTCTTTCGTACAATCCAACTGGCTCATGGCGCGGTGAAGATCGAGCATGGGCGAAAGTTTCAGCATCACATAGCGCGCTTTCTCACGGAAGAGCGGGAGCAGTTCGATAACGTTCGGTTCGCAATCCTCCAACAGTACCGTTTTTCGCCCAGCAGCATCGCGGCGCGCAGGATCGAGAAAAAGCAAATCAACGGTGCTCATCGTGCGCAATAGTTCTGTGCCGTCGCCCGACAAGCAGCGAGCGTGTTTCAGTCCTAAGAGTGGGAAATTGTGCGCTGCCAGTTCTGCAAGCGTTGCGTTGCGTTCAATGTAAGTGGCCTCTCTGAAAAGCTTCGCCACGAAAGAGAAATCAACACCCAATCCGCCTGTGAGGTCTACCATCGTAGAGTCTTCGGGCAACAAACGTTCTACTACTGCCGCTTTGTAGCGTGCCGCCTTTTCGCCCGAGCACTGTTCCAACGCCAGGCGTGGCGGATAGCGAAGTCCGTCCACTGCCGCCCACGACGGCACTTTCGTACGCAGTCGTTGCCACCCCTCAATCTGTTGCAGGATGTAAGCCGTATCGAGGTCGTTGCGCCCACTGAGTTGTAAAGCCAAGCGTGTAACATCGTCCGTGCGGTGCTCTCGGATGTACATTTCTTCTTTCATACTGCAAAAGTACAGCTTTTTGTTAGAGCATAAAAAGAGAAGCCTCTCAATGCAAGAGGTATCCGAACACTTCCCCTCATGGGAAGCTGGAGGGGGCTTCCTTTTCCCTCTTTTTCTCTCCCTTTCTCTTGAAAAGTCTTTCTAAATCGCTAAATTCGCGACATTAAAAAAATGTTCTCTCTATGAAGAAATCAGCACTTCTCCTTCTCTTCGTTTTTGCAGCTTGCACTACTTGGGCGCAGGTGGCACGCGAAGAAATCTTTGCCGATACTCATCGCTCGGCAGCTAACTATTATGCCTATCCCACTCCGAATGCCAAACTGACACCAGCACCGAAGGGATACGAACCTGTTTATATCAGTGCGTATGCTCGTCACGGTTCGCGCTGGCTCATCCATCCAGAACAGTACACCAAGCCGCTGCAAGTCCTGAAGAAAGCTGCTGCGGCAGGAATGCTTACTCCTGCAGGGCAGCAGGCGCTTGTTGCAGTGGATAGCGTGTATCGCATGGCGAACAAACGCTTTGGCGAACTCACAGAAAAAGGTGCGCGCCAACATCGCGGTATTGCACAGCGCATGTACAAAAACTTCCCCACGGTTTTTGCTGATGGAGCGGTGGTAGATGCTCGCTCAACGGTTGTCATCCGCTGCATCCTCTCCATGGCTAATGAGTGTTTGCAGTTGCAAGCAGAGAATCCGCGTTTGCGCATCAAAACGGATGCCAGCGATCACGATATGTACTATTTGAACGATGAAGACCAGCCTGCCATTCAACGTTTCCGCCATAGCGACGCCATTAAGGCAGCACTCACCAAGGCTTGGGAAGAAAATGTGAAGACAGACCACCTCATGGGGCTTCTCTTTCGCGATGCGGCTTATGTGCGCGATAGCGTGGATGTGGCTTCTTTCGCCAACAACCTCTTTTCCGTGGCGGCTAATATGCAGAGTTGCGATACAAAGCTCGATCTCTATCACTTTTTTACGCCAGAAGAGTGCTACGGCATTTGGAAATATAGAAATTTGGAGTGGAGCATTCATTATGGCGATAATAGTCTCTCAAAGGGTGTGATGCCCTATTTGCAGAACAATCTCTTGCGCAATTTCTTAACCACGGCCGACAGTTGTTTGCAGAAGTCCGTACCAGGTGCAACGCTGCGTTTCGGTCACGACGTGGTGGTTCTCCCATTAGCCTGTTTGATGGAGCTTGGCGATTGTGGCAAACAGCAGGGAGGAGATGCCAACCTGTTGGCCGAAAGATGGCGCAATTATGAAATCTTCCCAATGGCGTGCAACATTCAGTGGGTGTTCTATCGCAAAAAGAAAAGTAAAGACCTTCTCGTTAAAGTTTTACTCAACGAGCACGAGATGTCGCTCCCTGTTGCTACTACGCAAGCACCCTACTATCGGTGGGAAGATGTGAGAAAATACTATCAAGAAAAACTCTCACGCTTCCAAATCCCTACCGAAAAATAGCATTTTCTAACGCCTGCAACATTTGTTGTAGGCGTTTTGTAAACAAACAGAATGAAAAAATATAAAAAAGTTTTTATATTTATTATTTCTTTGCTTATCTTTGCGCCCAACAGATTACAAAAACTACAATACAATACCATATTACTTAATCAAAATTCAATTACATGAGGAAAATTACTTCACTCTTGATGTGCTCACTATTTTTCGCAGTGGGTGCGTCTGCACAAGACTGGACACCGAACGTAAGTTCGTCCACTGCTACAATGAAAGTAGCAACAAGTCGTGCAACTTCGGTGACGGCTACTACTGCTGGAACAGACAATGATCACTGGTACATCCTTACTCAGAAACGTAATGGCGAATCTGCTACTTATGATGCTGGTAACGGAAAGACGCTGATGCGTCAATCCTCAACTTACACAGCCAGCTACTTCAACATGAAGAAAGCTGCTGAGAATACCAACTACTTGGTACGTTTTATTACGGCAGACAATGGTGCATACAACATCCAGTTTGCCAATGGTCGCTATGTTACTTCTAATTTGACTTCTGGTGCAACTCCGGGAACTTATAAGTTCTATGCTATCAGTGGCAATGATACTGGTGACTTTGGTTGGAATCTTTCTTCAAATGGTTCTGATTTTCAGAAAATTGTAGATAATAATGGCGCTGGTTATCCTTTAGCTTTTTGGAGCAATGGAGAAGTAAAAAATAAGGGCGGTAACAACGACTGGTTTATCTATCCCGTTACTTTTGTAGAGGAAGCTCCTTTAACTATTACTTATAATGTTGTAATCAATGGTCAGAAGGTAGCTACGGGTACTTCTACTCAGTTTGCTAACACTCCTGCCGTTTTGCCCGCTAGCTTGCAGAACGACTACTGCACCTATGCGCTTAGCAATGCGACAGTAGACGCTGCACATACAACGATTACAGCCACAGCTACTGTGAAGAGCGACTTGCCTTTCCAATTCTCTGAAAATGCAGCAACGGCTCAGTGGTATAAAGTTAAGATTCGTCCAACGGATCAAAAATCTTATTTGTTTGCTAGCCATGACCAAATGGAAGCACAGTCTGAGTTCTTTAATACAGCAGAATTCAAGTGGGCTTTTGTTGGTAATCCTTATTCTGTAAAGATGATCAATAAGGCAACTGGTGATAATGCAGCTTTGGCATACGAAGGCAATGTAAAGGTTGCTCGTGGCGGTAGTGAAATTAAGGTAGTAGATGGATCTCCTATGACTTGGGTACTTTGCAAGAATGGTAATAAAGGTTTCACGCTTCGTGCAACAGAAAATCCTACTTGTTATGTACACAATCGCCAACCAGCCATTTCTACTTGCTCCGTAGCAGAATGGGGCGGTGTGGCTACAGATGATGGTTCTACTTTCACAGTTGAGGCTGTTGGAACTGCAGATGATTACAATGCTCAACTGATTGCTGACTTCTCTAGCTGGTTTGATGTTGCAACAGCTCCTACTCTTGACTCTTATTTTACGCTTTCTACTTCAGACTACAATACTCTTAAGACTCAGTACACTATGCTGAAGGCTACTTGTACAAGTGAACAGTACGAAGGTTTCGTTGAGAATTTCTATCATGCTGTGAAATATCCCGAAACGGGCTACTACTTCTTGAAGAATACGGTAGGTGGCCAGTATGGATATCTCTATGGTGATGGCACGCAGTTTATTGGTAATGCCGCTAAACCTGCTGTAAGTTCTGTTGTTTATCTTGAGGAGCTAGAAAGTGAAGGATATCATTTCTATGCTATCAAAGTTCAAGGTAAGTATGTAGGTGCTGCTACTAATAGTACAATAGTTGTTCCGTCTAAAAATCCCACTTACTTCTATGTTGATATAAAAAAGCCTGGAGTGATTGCTCTTTCTGCTAATCCTGACGATGCTTTCTCTTATTTGCATGTAGCAAATACTCGTGGTTATGCTGTCGTGGGTTGGGAGGCTCCTGCTCCTGCTTCTCAATGGACTGTAGAGGATGCAACAAGCTTTGAAGTTTCTCTCAACGCTGTTAATGGCAAGAGCTATGCAACATTCTGCGCACCTTTCGGCGTAACTGTTGCTGATACTAAGGCTAATACGTTGAAGATGGATGCAAGCAAGAAGTTTGTTACTCTCAACGAAATCGCTGAAGTTCCTGCAAACACTGGTGTTCTCCTCGTGAACGAAACAGGTGCTACAACTGCTACCGTTACTATCAAGGATGACGCAACTGCAACAGTTTCCGATAATGCTTTGGTTGGTACGCTCGCTCCTCATGCAAAAGAAGCTGGTGACCTCTTCCTTGGCAACAACGAAGGTGAAGTTGGTTTCTACGATTGGGCTGGTACATCTCTGGTTGCTAACCGTGCATACATCCCCGCAGCTAAAGCAGCAGGTCTTCGCGCTCTGCTCTTCGATAACACTACAACAGGTGTGAATGCTGCAACGCTCAACAACGCTTCTCAGAAGGTCTTCGACCTCCAGGGTCGCCGCGTAGAGAAGGCTCAGAAAGGTCTCTATATCGTAAACGGCAAGAAGGTTGTTCTCTAATTTCTAAATCTTAACAACTAAATAAAACGAATACAAATGAAGAAGTATATCGTACCTGCCGTAAAGGCAATGAATCTCGAATTGGAGAATCTCATAGCAGATTCTATGCCCGCCAATGGAGGTGTAACGACTCCAGTAAATAATGGTGGTTGGACACGTGAAGATAACTGGAATGCTTCCGACTGGTCAGAAGACGAGGAATAATCCTTTCATCTTTGAATAAATTGAGGGGAGAATCTCACAAGTGCTGAGATTCTCCCCCTTTGTTGTATTTATAGCCTTCCCTTACTGTCTGTATCTCTGTATTGCAAACGCGAAGGGAGTAACTCCTATATGGATAGGGGGTGGCTGCTGTGCGACACCGCCGGTGTCGGAGGGTGGTTTTGTTCACCTTCCACGGGTTCGCCCTTTGGGCATCACCCGCGGTTACGCATGGTGTGTCCCCTCTGGGGACAGTGGGTGAGTACGTGATCCGCTCCTGTCCCTCCCTCTTCGTTTGCTTTACATCCCTATAGGATTAGTAATATCAATACGCAGGCCCAGCGCATTGATCAAGCGGAAAAACAATCCTACGCCAGGCTCTACCACTCCATTCTCAATCTTAGAGATATAAGACTTTGTTGTCCCTACACGCAGGGCAAGTTCGCTTTGTGACACTTTGGCTTCCTTGCGTGCTTGAAGAAGTAGTTGTGCTGCATAGAAAGCCTTAGCTTCTTCTTCGAATTGCAAGCGTTCAGGGCTACCCTCTTCACCATATCGTGATTCTAATATGGCATCATAGTCTGTGATGTTATTCTTTTTCTGCATAATATTGTTCTTTTATTTTTAATGCCTTTTCTATTTCCGTGCTCGGTGTCTTCTGTGTCTTTTTCTGAAATCCGTTGAACAACACAACTATTTGTCCATCATCAAAAATAAAAAAGACACGATAGATGTTCCCATTAAATTCCGTGCGTAATTCGAATAGGCCTTCTCGAATGAGTTTGACAAACTTTGTGGAAAGCCGCTCTTGAGTTTTCAGAAGCTGTAAGCCATAATCAATCTTTCGTCGCTCTCTTTCGCTTAGCTGTTCGATAAAGTCTAAAAAGTGTCTTTTATAAACTCTTATCTTTCTGTTCATAGGGCAAAGATAAAAAGAAAGTTTCCATATAACGCAACTTTTTGTAGTTTATTAAGTATATGGGAAGAGTATTTTCTTTGAAGATGAGTAGCAACTATACAGCTCCATTAGTCTCCGGCGGCGTCGCACTGCAAGCGTAGAGGGAGAAACTCAGATGGGTAGGAGTGGCTGCTGTGCGACACCGCCGGTGTCGTAGGGTGGGTTTGTCTACCTTCCACGGGTTCGCCCTTTGGGCATCACCCGCGGTTACGCATGGTGTGTCCCCTCTGGGGACAGTGGGTGAGCACGTGGAGGCATTTCGTCTGCCTCCGTCCTTGCATATCGTGTATAGTCTGTAGACACTCTCACCACCTCTCCTCTTCAGCAGCATCCACACAGAGACATTCTTGCCTCCGGTGGCGTCGTATTGCAGGCATTGAGCAACCGCACAAATCCACTCTCGCCTCCGGCGGAGGCGCACCATGCTTAACCGCGGGTGACACCCGAAGGGTGAACCCGTGGAAAGAGGACAGAGAGAACTCCGACGCCGGCAGCGTCGCACTGCAAGCGTGGAGGGAGTACATCCTCTCTCCCTCCCAAGAAAAACGCAACTTTTGTTGTCACACTATTGTTATGCATTGTCACACTTATAACATGCATGATTTCAGATACTTATACTCACAGTGTGACAACGTGACGACAGAAAAACAAACACACAAGAAGAGCGCACTTCCCCATACTTTTCCTTCCCTTGATTGTGTTCTCCACCACAATAAGCGCGCCAGCTGACACAATAAGCCTCTCAGCTCACATCCTTATTGTATTTTCAAACACAATAAGGAAATCTACGCTTACCTTTCTTATATCTACACATCTCCTCCAGAAAAAGCTAAAAAAATCTTCAGAAGATTCTGAAGATTTTCAACATAATTGGTGTGATTTATTCTAATGTTCAAGACTTTCTTTATACCAACGATAGAGACGACTCACACCTTCTTCAATTTCCACGCGATGAGTCCAGCCAAGACTATGGAGCTTGTCAACATCAATTAGTTTTCGTGGCGTACCATTGGGCTTGGTTTCATCCCATACGATTTCGCCCTGAAATCCGACAGTATGAACGATGAGATCAGCAAGGGCACGGATGGTGATTTCCTTACCTGTACCGATATTGATGTGGCAATTGCGGATTTCTCCCAAATCTGGAATAGCTCCACCTCGTCCTTCACTGTTATCACGGTTTACAGCGCCATCAGTACGTGTTCCGTAAAAAACACTGGAATACTTCTCCACACCAATAATGTCCTTGAAATCAACATTTAGCAGGACGTGGACACTGGCATCTGCCATATCTTCGCTCCAAAGAAACTCGCGGAGCGGACTCCCATCCCCCCATAGCGTAACACGATTGTCTTCGATGCCGTAAAAAGCCAATGCTTGAAGAATGCGCTCCTTAGAATCTTCACCATCCACATTGCCCTCACCTATCTGTGCTCGTAGATTGTCCGTAGGATTTATAGGACGTTTGTTCATATCGGTTCGAATGGCGTCCCAATCGTTGTCATGGATGAGTCGGGCAAGGTATATTTTTCGCATCATTGCTGGCATGACGTGTGAGTTTTCCAGATGGAAGTTGTCATTAGGGCCGTAGAGATTTGTGGGCATAACAGCAATGTAGTTTGTACCATACTGCAAGTTGTAGCTCTCACACATTTTTAGCCCCGCTATTTTTGCAATGGCATATTCCTCATTGGTATATTCGAGCGGCGAAGTGAGTAGGCAGTTCTCCTTCATGGGCTGGGGAGCATTCTTTGGATAGATGCAGGTGGAGCCGAGAAAGAGGAGTTTTTGAACTTTGTGCGAGTAGGCACTACTGATGACATTGCACTGCATCTTCATATTTTGCATAATGAAGTCTGCACGATAGATCGAATTGGCCATGATGCCGCCCACGAAAGCTGCTGCAAGAACTACTGCATCTGGGCGTTCCTCATCGAAAAACTGCTCAACGGTGTATTGATCCGTCAAGTCGAGTTCTTGATGAGAACGTTTCACAAGGTTTGTATAACCACGCTGTAGGAGGTTTTCACAAATGGCCGACCCAACAAGTCCGTTGTGTCCGGCAACGTAAATTTTAGCTGTTTTCTCTAACATGTTTTACTTAACAATTCCCTTCTCCAAATATTCCACAAGATTTGTTCTGACTTGTTCGCTGGCTCGTTCTGCCGCCACTTTAGCCATATCGCTATCAACCATAAGGTTGACGAGTTCTTCAAAACTGGTTTTATTCGGATTCCAACCTAATTTTGCTTTAGCCTTTGTCGGGTCGCCCCAAAGATTGACCACATCGGTCGGGCGGAAGAAGTCGGGCGACACTTCAATAAGCACTTCCCCCGTGGCCTTGTTGAGGCCTTTTTCATTGATACCCTCTCCATGAAATTCAAGTTCTATCCCCACACGCTTAAAAGCGTGGTAGCAAAATTCGCGTACGCTATGCTGAACTCCTGTAGCGATAACGAAGTCCTCGGGGACTTTGTTCTGCAGGATGAGCCACATACATTCCACATAGTCTTTGGCATAACCCCAATCGCGCAAGGAACTAAGGTTTCCCAGGTAGAGCTTTTTCTGTTTCCCTTGTTTGATGCGTGCAGCAGCAAGGGTGATTTTGCGCGTCACGAAAGTTTCGCCACGGCGCTCGCTTTCGTGATTAAATAAGATTCCCGAACAGCAGAACATACCATAAGCTTCGCGATATTCTCGAACAATCCAATAGCCGTAGAGCTTTGCAACAGCGTAGGGGCTATAAGGGTGGAACGGCGTGTTCTCGTTTTGCGGCACTTCCTCCACTTTGCCGTAGAGTTCAGAAGTTGAAGCCTGATAGATGCGGCAACTGTCCGTCAGTCCCGTATTGCGAACAGCCTCGAGAATGCGCAAAACACCCGTAGCATCAATATTGGCAGTGTATTCCGGAGAGTCGAAACTCACCTGCACATGACTTTGTGCCGCCAAGTTGTAGATTTCAGTAGGGCGCACCCTACCAATGACTCCCATAAGACTCATAGAGTCGCCTAAATCGGCATAGTGGAGATGAAAGTGCGGATGTCCTTCAAGATGGGCAATGCGCTCACGAAAGTCCACAGAAGAACGGCGAATAATGCCGTGCACTTCGTAATCTTTATCTAAAAGAAATTCGGAGAGATAAGAACCATCCTGTCCTGTTATACCCGTGATGAGTGCGATGTTTTTTGCCATATTTTCTTAATGTGCTAATAAGTAAAAGTACCCATTCCCTTATTGGGTTTCTCTCTTTGAGAGATTACAAAAATAGGGAAAATTGTCAGACGAATACATTATTTTTCCTACGAAAGGGAGGAAGCTACTACAACACTATTATGCTACACCACAAAAATTTCTGAATAAACCTAAGAGAAAACAAGCCAATTCCAGCGAAAGTCCTTATCTTCGCCCTATATCATCAAAACATCATTCAGCATGACACTATTTAGCAAAATCGTAGCAGGCGAGATTCCCTCCTATCGCTGTGCAGAAAATGAAGAATTCTACGCCTTCTTAGACATCAGTCCGCTCTCACAAGGTCATACCCTCGTCATCCCCAAGCGCGAAGAGGATTATTTCTTCGATCTGACAGACGACGAACTGAGCCGCATGATAGTATTCACGAAGCGCGTAGCTCGCGCCATCAAAACGGCCTTCCCCTGCATCAAAGTGGGTATGGCGGTTCTGGGACTGGAAGTGAACCACGCCCACATCCACCTCGTCCCTATGCAAACAGAAGGCGACATGGATTTCCACAAGGAGAAACTCCATCTCTCCGCCGAGGAAATGCAACAAACAGCCTACAAGATTCTCACCGCTTTCGAGGCTGAAAAGTAAATTTTAGTCCCCTCATTTGGTAGAATCCCCAACTTTTCCTATTTTTGCAACGCAAAGTTCACTCACCGACCTTTGCGCCGGACTTGTAGCTCAGTTGGTTAGAGCAACAGACTCATAATCTGGAGGTCCTAGGTTCAAGCCCTAGCTGGTCCACACTTCTATTACAGCGACTTACGCTTCGGCGTAGGCCGCTGTTTTTCGTTTCTGCGTAAACAATGCGTAAACAAACTGTTTGAGTTAAGCGTGTTTACGCTGTGATATTCCCTGAAACTCCCAATCATTCCATAAGATGTTATATCGTATCTTGTTTTAATGTGCGATTGAAGAATTTTGCTTCATTCCAATAAATTTTTCATTGAAACATGATACATTGTCGAGCAAAAGCCTTATCTTTACGATGTCTATACTCATACCGAAAGCCCCAATGGGCAGAGGTAGGGCAGACATATACACATAATAAGGCGTAACTGTACGTTTTGGTTTTGACTTGTTAGAACTTCGCAAACTCTATGGATTGTCAAAAACAAAGCAACGGAAACGCCTCATGGGGTGTATTGTATACAGCCCTCATTGGCTTCGGACGGTTCTGCCGCTCGTTGTTGTCATTGAGGGTGATTTATATACTTACACTAACGTGGGGCTTTCAGCGTTGCTCGTTTCGACAATCCGGGCAATGCGAAGGCCTTAACAAGTGGAACGAGTGACAGAACTGGCTCCACGTTTCTTATTTTGTATATCAAACTATATAATAACGTTTAATTCTCCTGTGGAGCAAGGGTGTATGTTGTACTATGGAATGTAAAAATTGTGAAAAAGAAATTCCTGATGACTCTACTTTTTGCCCGAATTGCGGAAATATAACCAATTCAAATAAGAGTAATAAGAAGTTTCAGTTAAAGACTTTGTCTTTGAAAAGCATTTTGATGGCTATAGCTGTTGGCATTTGGATGTTAGTTCTTCAGAACTTGGGAGTAATACCTGTTGCTCAAAAGGTTTCTGGTAATGTGGACATAGACAATACTGTTGATATTAATCTTCAAGAGATAAATGGAAGAAGTGATGTATTCTTTAACAATCCCATGCGAGGTGATGATGACAAATATTATAGAATACCTGTAACAACAGAGTGATATGGAAAAACTATTCAAGTATATACTCGCTATACTCGTAGTCTGTACACTCGTGAGTATTTTTGTAGCATTAAATAACCCTCGTTCAAAGTTAACGTTTAGCGACAAAATGCGTTTATCCAAAATTATTGCTGAATGTAATACGGACTTGCCTCGTGAAATAGGAACGATAGGTTATTTGGACAGCATGTCGTTTGCGGATGAAACAATAACTTATGCCGTCAGTGTGAAAGGTGACGGCAGAATTATGCAAATATATTCAGACAACTATGATGAATTTAAGGATATGCTGAAATACTCCTTTATAGAAATGAATGCTCAAGGAAGCTTAGGGAATACTTTCGCGCACAGTTTGGAAACTAAAGGTTTGAACATCTGTTTCAAGGTCTCAACGGAGAACAAGAAATCCATGTCATGGAATATTACAGGCAAGGAGCTTAGCGCATTTGTTGATTCTTGCAAGTTATCTCCAACAACAGCTTTAAAGAAGGTGATTGACATGCAGATTAAAATTGCCAATCTGAAATTACCCGTCACAACAAGTGACTCCCCAAAAGCAACAACAGTGGCGATAAATAGTATTGGTTGGAGATGTAAAAGACGAGAGTTGCTTGTTACAATCGATAAAGCACGAAGGAAATAATCTCCTTTTTGAATATAAGGTCAATGAAGAAGGCGCAAAAGACATAAAAAGACTAAAAGACAGAGAGGAAGATTTGGGTTATATAGATGCAATCGTCCAAGAACTTGTCCAAGACAAGGATATACTGGAGTTCATCGGTATGCTTGCAATATCCCATTCAAATATGGTATTGGTCTATCGGGAAAGCAAATCAAATGAGCAAATTTCTATAGAAATGCCATACTCAATACTTAGAAACCATTGTAAAGTGCCACAGGAATTATTATCGATCAATTAAAAACTTAAGAATATGCTACAAGATCAATTTGTCGGTCGTCTATTGCTTATCGTTGTCTTCGGTGTAGCTTATATCTACACAATGATGAAGATGGCAAATTGTAACTCCGTGGAAACACCACCACCACAGAAACACATTATATTAAAAATTCTCGGTGGAATAAATGTTCTGTTAGGCATCTCGTGTCTTGCTATAGGAATATTCTGGCTAACGCAAGTGCAATACCCAGAGCAGACCATAGACTTCTCTTATAGTGCCAATCAAATTGTTAGAACTTCTGATAAATATGTTATGTGGGGCTATCCAACTTCTGAACAGAGTCGTACAATTATGGGCATAACTAACGTGTTCTCAAGTTTGGCTTTGGCTGCATATTGCTTCTTTTACAAAAAGTCAGATAGAAAATGGTGGAAGAAAATTCTTAGATTTTTCTATGGATTGCTGATGTATGCGTTTTATTGTTCTGCAACAAACTTCCACTATTTTGATGCAACCGAATTGG